>Ga0209025_1003783_pt1 | contig 13852 bp, 16 predicted proteins | sample AraplaMF_Col_mLB_FD_184256 | JGI IMG/M metagenome (GOLD analysis project Ga0209025, IMG submission 184256) | Arabidopsis root microbial communities from the University of North Carolina, USA - plate scrape MF_Col_mLB (SPAdes) (version 2) | ecosystem: Host-associated > Plants > Roots > Endosphere... | reverse complement strand
ATAAATCATTTTCTTCTCCATATATTTTGAGCAGCTGTTGCATTTGGATTTCCGGTATCATGAGCAACAACAAATGTAACTTGATCCATTTGTAATCCAGAACGTCTTTTACTTGGGACGGGCAAATACTGCGGGGGAATTGCATACTTCATTTCTAATACCTCCTCTTTTGGTTTTTGCTACATATAAGCTTGAACATAGAGAAATAGCAGAACTTATTTAAAATAAAAACAGCTGTTGGGACACTCCCAACAGCTGTTTTTATCACTCACAACCATCTATGTTACATGTCATTCCTTCTGACAAAGTTGTAGTTTCTTTTTTCAATTCTTGTTCAATCACTGCTTCTAACGTTTTTTTATCTCGGACACCTTGGACAACGCTATCACCAATAATAAATGTCGGTACAGCTTGTACGCCCTGTTCATAATATGCATGATGTACTGCTTTTTCATGAGCTGCTTTATATGTGTGATTTTCTAAAGCAGCTCGAAATGCTTCTTGATTCAATCCGACTTCTCCAGCAATTTCTACTAGCACTTCAATTTCGCCGATATTTCGTTCTTCTTGGAAAAATGCTGTGAATACACGGTGCTGATACTCATTTCCTTTTCCATGTTCTTTCGCAAATTGATATCCTTCAAAAGCTGTATGTGTATATGGATGCGGTGAAAGTCGGGGCAGTTTCATATCAACACCCATTTGCTCTGCCCATGGCATAATTGTGCTTTGGAACATCCCTAATTTATCTGGCTCATTCCATGGATCAATTCGCTCCGCTGGATATGGTCGTAATTCAAACGGCATCCATTCTACTTCTACATCTTTTCCTTGAATTGCTTCTTGCAGTGGCTTTTCACCTAAAAAACAAAATGGACAAACGTAATCCGAATAGACTTTTATTTTTAATGTCATGATTAATTTCCCCTTTACGATCAAGTTGAAACAATTATAGTTACAACAAAGTTTAATTGTCAACTCTATACTTTTCCAATAAAAGAGGCATCCTACTACGATGTCTTCTAATTTTTAAAGGTTATAATTGTTGTTACCGCATAGTATACCGCTTTTTCAAAATCCGCATGTTCAGATACCGATATCGAAACAAGTGACCCACCACTTGCTGAAAAATATTGAACTGCTTCTAGTGGAATGCCGTCTTCTTTTACATCAATTCTCAACTTACATGAAAAAAAGACTACCTCAAAAGATAGTCTCTTACACTTCAATATGCTGCAACATCGTATAAATATCATTATTAACCGTACCAAATGATTTAATGTTATTTTGAATATTAGATAATAAAATAACATACGCATTACCACTTCTACTAAATCCATTTAAACAATTCCATCCCGGCATTACACCGTGATTAGAGTAACTTCCCGGATTTACATACCATCCAAATCCATAATCTTTTTTAAATGCTGTAAACATTTGATTGTAGCTTTCTTTGGATATTAGCTTCCCAGAAAATAGCGCTTCGTTAAATAAGTATAAATCATTTGCACTCGTATATATGTCGCCATTTCCATATAATTGTGACATGCTCGGGATAGCAGGTACTGTCATATTATTATTTACAATCTTGTAACCAGTAGAAGGATACTTTGTTTTCTCTAATTCAGTACCAAAACCCGAATTTTTCATGCCTACAACATCAAAAATATGTTGTTTAATATATTCTTCTAATGGTTGTCCACTAACTTTCTCAACAATGTAACCAAGTATTGAATAATTGGAATCCGAATACTTCCATTTTTCACCTGGATTAAATAAACGTTTTTGTTGTCCAATTCGCTTCAACAATTCCTCATGAGAAATATCATCTGCTCCTGCCTCATATTCAGGAATTCCAGATGTATGTGTCAATAGATGAACTAATTTAACTTCGCTACCTCTTGGAAAACTAGGAATATATTTCGCTATTGTATCCTCTGTTTGAAGTTTATTTTGATCTTTTAACTGCATAATCGCTGTCGCTACGAATGCCTTTGAAATTGAGCCAATATAAAATGTTGTTTCTGAATTATTTAGTATTTTTTTCGCCTGATTTGCCAGCCCGTACCCTTTATTCAAAAGTACTTTTCCATTTTTCACAACAACTGCTGTTCCACTAAAATTTTTGCTCTTTAAATACTCATCTAATTGGGCATTCTCGTTAATTTCTTGTGGTGGTCCTTGGACAGGTTGTTCCACTTCCTTATTAGCTTGCTGTGGCACTTCCGGAGGTTGTTCTGCTTGTTTTTGTACCGTTTCTTTCTTTACTTCCTTAGTTGCTTTTAACGCATTCTCTTTCTTATTATGTGAAGTAATTTTTGTAAACGCAAAATATACAAGCGAAAACAATACAATGAGAATGACCGTTCTTTTTATGTATGTAACCGGTCGACGAGCTTTCACACTGACACTATCCTTTTCTTCATTCATGGTTCTTTTTTCCCCTTATTTACCAATAATTTAATCCATTCATAAAAAAGATACCCTCTAATTTCTCCTAACTAATGGAAGTTTTGTTTTATACCATCCCTACTTTATCATGTGACGAACGTATTACCAACAAATATGCACAAAAAAAGAAAAAGAAAATTCCAAAAAGTAAGATTCCCGATAATATTTCTATAAAAAAAGAGGATGCCCTCAAAAAGATCAACTTTATCGACCTTTTTGAACATCCTCTTTTACAATTATTTATACATGTTTTTTCATATCATCAGCTACAGATTCAACGTTTGTACCTACGATAACCTGCACGCTTGTATTACTTAATTTCATAACACCTTTTGCACCTGCACGTTTTAATGCTGGCTCATTTACTAAGTTTGCATCTTTGACTTGTAGGCGTAAACGAGTCGCACAGTTATCAATAACGGTTAAGTTGTCTTTTCCGCCTAATGCTGCTACGTAAGTTTCACCGATAGATCCTGCAACTGGTACTTCATCTTCTTCTACTAACTCCTCATCATCTTCACGACCTGGAGTTTTTAAGTTAAATTTCTTAATTAAGAAATAGAATACCGCAAAGTAAATTGCTGCATAAATCAAACCAATTCCCGCTAATAATAACGGTTTTGTTGCAATACCTAAGTTTAAGAAATAATCAATCGCACCGGCACTAAATGAGAAACCATCGTGAATACCAAGTTTTGTTGTTACAAATAACGAAATACCTGTTAATACAGCATGAATACCATATAATACTGGAGATAAGAACATGAATGAGAATTCAATTGGTTCTGTAATACCAGTTAAGAATGATGTTAAAGCAAGACCAGCTAACATTCCTGTAACCATTTTACGTTTTTCTGGTTTAGCAGCTGCAATCATTGCGAAACATGCTGCTGGTAAACCGAACATCATAATTGGGAAGAACCCAGTCATAAACATACCTGCTGATGGATCTTGCGCAAAGAAGCGTGCGATATCACCATGAACAATATCGCCTGCTGCATTTGTAAAATCACCAAGTACAAACCAGAAATATGTGTTCATTACATGGTGTAAACCAATTGGAATTAATAGACGATTTAATAAACCGAATAGACCAGCTCCGATTGCATCTAAGTTTACAATACCGTGTGCTACTGCATCAATACCGCTTTGAATTGTTGGCCAAATTTGACCGAATACTAATCCTAAAAGAAGCATGACAACAGAAGTAATAATTGGCACGAATCGTTTTCCTGCAAAGAATCCTAACCATTCTGGTAACTTAATCTTATGGAATTTGTTATATAATAAGCCAGCGACAACCCCGGCAATAATACCACCAAGTATAGCCATATTTATCTTCGGTGTTAAAGCCGATGCTTTTGAAACTTTTGTCATTGTATCTGCTAACTTACTTGGATCAACTGAACCGAGTAAGTCTTGAACACTTTTTAATTTATCATTTAATTCTGCTGTTGAATAACTAACACTTAAAGTATTAGTTGTATTCTTCATAACTAGATAACCAATCGCACCTGCAAGACCTGCGGCACCACTACCATCAACAGATAAACCGATTGCAACACCAATTGCAAAAATAAGTGCTAAGTTATCAAAAATTGCTGCACCGGCCTGTGCCATAACAGGAATATCAAATACGTCTGGTTGACCTAAACGAAGCAATAATCCTGCTGCTGGTAACACTGCGATTGGAAGCATTAACGCTTTACCAATACGTTGTAGAAACTGCAACATTGTAATTCCCCCTATTCAATTTATGAAATCGTTATCATTATAATTGCACCTTAGAAAACGCTTTCTATTACATAATCATAATAACATATAGTTGTATAGATGTGTAGCTTTTATTTATGAACTTTTTATGGATATATTCCCCATTTTCAAACTGTTATATAAAAGGGGGATTTTCCTTTTATTACCGACTAAAATGAAAGATAAGGCAACTATACAGCCATTTTGATTTTCCAACATATAAGCCACGGCTATGAAGAACAAAAGGTGACCTGCCCTCGTTTTCTCTCTTTGTTTTACTTGGCATGGGGCAGGAAGAAGATCTGACCGCTTCTATGCATGGCCAGATCCTCTCTCCCAACTAAAAAAGGGTTTATATTGTTTTCAATTTTTATTCAAATAGAAGTTTCATTTTATCATTCCACTTTTTCATGTTATTATTTATTTCCAAGTTTATAGGGAACAGTAAACTTAGTGAAACAGGAACAGGAGCGTTGGTATTATGCAGTGCATCGAGATAAATAACTTGCAACAGCTGTTAGAACAAGTAAAGCCATATACAAAAAAAGGTAAACTTGCTACTTATATCCCCGAACTAGGAAATGCAAATCCAGACGATTTAGGGATCGCTATCTACCATAAAGAGACAGAATATATCCATGCTGGTAACTCACAAACACTCTTCACCCTTCAAAGCATTTCAAAAGTAATTACACTTGCTCTTGCTCTTCTAGATCGCGGTGAAGAATATGTATTCTCTAAAGTTGGAATGGAGCCCACTGGTGACCCATTCAATTCTATTATTAAGCTAGAAACAACTAGCCCTTCTAAACCTCTTAATCCAATGATTAACGCTGGTGCGTTAGCTATTACAAGTATGCTTACAGGAGATAGTAACGAAGAGAAGATGGAACGAATTCTCCGCTTCGTACGTGATATTACAGACAATCCTACAATTAACTACTCTTCAAAAGTAGCCATCTCTGAACTAGAAACTGCTTACTTAAATCGTTCTCTTTGCTACTATATGAAGCAAAATGGCATCATTGATGGCAATATCGAGGAATTAATGGATTTATACACACGTCAATGTGCTATTGAAGTAAACTGTATTGATTTAGCACGTATTGGTTTAATCTTCGCAATGGATGGCTACGATCCATATAAGAAAAAACAAATTATTCCAAGACATATCACAAAAATTTGCAAAACATTTATGGTAACATGTGGCATGTACAACGAATCTGGTGAATTTGCAATCCGCGTTGGTATTCCCGCAAAAAGTGGGGTAGCCGGTGGTATTTTTGGCTGCGTAAAAGGCGAAATGGGAATCGGTATTTTTGGACCAGCTCTAGATGCAAATGGAAATAGTATCGCTGGATTTAAAATATTAGAGTTACTCTCCGCTCAGGAAGGTTGGAGTATTTTTTAAAAAGGTTTCTTAATGACAGTTTTCCTCATTACCTATAATTCAATTTCAAATTCCAACAAATAAAAAAGTTATCCTGCCCCCACTTAAATAGGATAACTTTTTTTATTATGCATATTTGTTCCCCCCTCCCGAATAATATAGTACAACCTAACGCTATACGGTGGAGGTGTAAAAGAAATGAAACTTATTTTTCAAATGGAGGAACAGCCTGTCCTAGAAAAAACCATCCTTCTTTTTATACTCAGTATTGTAGAAAGCCTAAAATTAAAAGTTGTTTCCCCCGATGAGGCTTATCGATACATATTCAATTTAGAAGTATTGGAATTATTAATGGATCGAAATATTGATGATCAAGTACTAGAGCTTATTCATTTTGGAATGGGGCTTGAAGACATTCATCATGTCCTTCCCGAAGAACTTGAACCAAGTATTGAGGAATTAAAATGGCGTTGCATTCAAGTTCTAGGTGAATATGGCATGTATGAAGAATCACAGCAATTAATTGAGGACATCCGCTAAAAAAGCACCTATATAGGTGCTTTAATGTTTTTTTAAACTATTTTTGTACGTTTCAATATTAACTGGTAATTCTTCCTCTTCTAACGTATGCTCATTTACATCCTTATGAATGAATGCTCCTTTAGGCGGCTGATGATCATGACCTTTTTTCTTATGATCAAATGCTTTACCACGTCCCATACTCATCCCCCTTTCTTTAAAAGAAATCAATGTTAGTATGAAGAAAAACACGTCGATATATGCAGTACTTTGTTGTATTTCCAAGGAAATATTCGAATATTGTTTTCCAATCTGCTCTCACATCAATTGATCGATTCCGATAAGAATTAGTAAAATGCCCGCAATAATTGTTGCCCATTTTCCTAAGTATTCCGCTAAAAATCTCTTCCCTATATAGGAAAAACCGCTAATACAAATGAAACTAAATGTACCTGAGATAATTGCAGTCCACCAAAGATTCAAGTTGGTTACTCCCGCATCAAATCCCCCTGCAAGATTATTAATTGATAATGCAACACCTAATACCAATGCTTCAGAAAAACTGATTGTTTTAGATCTATCAAAGTCAGCATTCTCAGGATTACGTAATATTCCCATCACGCTTCCATCTTTCTCTGACACCTCCCCTTGCTTACTAAGTAAGGGTTGACATAAAACAAATACCCCAATTATCCCGAGTACAAGTGCACCAATTAAATTTGCGATAAAATCTGAAATAAACAATGAAATCCAACTTCCAAAAAAGGCGATGATAAAATTATTAAACCAAGAAATTCGAATCTTGCGAATCCCATACGCAATACCTACACCTGCATTATCTAAATTAGAAGCAATTCCAATCAAAAAAATTGAAAATAAACTGGCTGTACTCATCAACATTCACTCCTTCTGTTCACTTTTCATTGCATATTATGCAAATGTTGAGCAACTGTGCCTGTCAGCTTCATATACTTGTAATAAAAAGCTCCACATTTTTTCAACACCTTAGAAAAAAAAGGAGTGCCAAAACTATGTCTACTCAAAATCCAAATGATAAACTTGGTACCTTATTAAAAAAATTGTTAAAAGAACGTGCCTTATCTATGCGCCAATTAGGAACACTTACAAACATTGATCCTTCCACAATTTCAAGAATTATAAATGGTAAACAACAAGCAAAACAAAAACACCTGCAAAAATTTGCAGAATGTCTGCAAATTCCACCGCAAGTGTTATATGATGCAATCTATACAGATTCCCCTCATACAAAAAAAGAAAAAACAGATATGTACACATCACTTGATGCAATTCAACAAACATTACAATCCTCCAACTTATTTGATTATGAGTACACAACAACTCGTGTGAAACAGGAACTTGAAAATTATGAAAGATATGCACAAACAACAGAAGGTCAGAGACGCATTCATGAGAGTTTCTCAACAAAACTAGAGCAAATTGATAGTACAGGTCCTTTCATTGAGCAATTAACAGATATGTATCATCAATTTTGCAAAGAGTCCACTCCTCTCAATGAGCGTGCTATCATTGGAAGTGCCCTACTGTATTTTGTTTTATCAACAGACATTATTCCAGATTATATATTTCCAATTGGCTATTTGGATGATGCAATTGCAGTTGAGTTAGCAAAAGAGAAATTGGCTGATATAAAGAAGAAAACTTAGAGGCTGCTCAAGAAAAATGGAACTATTTCAAAATTCTAATTTGACTAGCTTCTGAAATAGTTCCATCCTAAAAAAATCGTACAAACATCAAAGTTTGTACGATTCCACGACAGGTACTTTTCATATTACATGATGTATCTTATCCTTTTATTAGGAAAACCTTAATTTTTTCTTATTTTTGTGTATGACACCATTCATAGATAAAAGCGGTAATCACTTTCGTAAACTCAATCAACTGCTGAACTTCAACTTCTTCATTTTATCCATAACTTAAGATGAAACTTTTCTTACTCTTTCACAAATCAGAATTCCACCACACAAATTGGAAAATTTTATGTTATAATTTAATTATAAATTTATAAAAAGGGGCTAAGTTGATGATAAAAGATAAACGACTGAAACGCTTATATTACCTATACCTTTTCCCTGCAATCCTATGCATGATGTTTTTTCTCAACAGCGACATGAATAGCCTTCCTTATGCACAGCTACTCGGGACAGTTAGCGGTTGTATCGCAGCGATTATGCTTGCTGCTTTTTGGACTGTTAAACTACAAATCAAAAAAGATCAATCCTCTTAGTCTACATGTATTTTATAAAAAACGAGCTATCTGGTAGATTAGCTCGTTTTTTTGATTTTCATTTCAATACTAATGATATCCTGTCATTCTCTACATATAACATAAAGCTGTGATTATGTACCTACGGTTGATTTTTTTATAACACTATTACTCATCTACATAAAAATCAAACCTAAAATTCCATCATAAACTTTTTACTTCTACTGTGTCCTTCTTTTCAATGTGTTCCATTGATTTTTTCTTATTTTTTGTAACACGGTAAAACAGTAAACAAACAATCATAAATGGAACACCACAATACAATGCCATACGTTGATCTGGAATAAAAGCCATGCTCACAATTACAGTCATATTTAATCCGAAACAAAGAAGTGGCACAAACGGATACAACGGCGTTTTAAATTTCAAATCCTTAATATCCCCGCCTTGCTTTACGTACATTCTTCTACCAAGAAGATTTGATAAACCAATCGATGCCCAGACTAGTATTCCACCGAATCCTGCAATAGAAAGAAGCCATAAATAAACTGTATCTTCTGCATATATACCAGATAATAAAGAAAGACAACCAAAAATTGTACTTGTAATTAATGCATAAATAGGAACACCGTTTTTAGATAACTTCCCAAAAATCGGACTAATCATCCCTTGCTTCGACATAGACCAAAGCATACGAGAAGTTGCATATAAGCCCGAATTTGCTACTGATAACACCGCTGTAATAATAACAAAGTTCATAATATCTGCGGCATACGGAATCCCAATTTTATCAAATACAACTACGAATGGACTTTCTACTAATCCCGCTTTTTCCCATGGGAATAACCCAGCGAGTATGAACATAGAAAGTATAAAGAAAATGAATATACGCCAAGCTGTATTTCTAATTGCTTTCGGAATGGTTTTCTCCGGGTTTTCACTCTCACCGGCCGTAATCCCAACAATTTCGGTCCCCTGAAAGGAGAAATTAACGGCAATCATGGTAATTAGAATCGCTTTCAGTCCATTCGGGAACAGTCCCCCGTGATCAGTAAAGTTTGAAAGCATCGGTGCTGCGTCATTTCCTTTCATATGTAAAAATCCAAACATCGCTGCCCCGCCTAAAATAATAAATGCAATAATTGTAATTATTTTAATGCCAGCAATCCAAAACTCAACCTCTGCAAAACTCCGTGAGGATAATACATTAATCGAAAAAAGAAGGACTGCAAACACGACGCACCATATCCAAGATGGTACATGTGGAAACCAGCGCTTCATTAAAATACTTACTGCAATCAACTCAATCCCTATCGTAGCAGCCCAGTTTAACCATGACATCCAACCAACTACATAACCTACCGCAGGCGAAATATACTTTGTAGCATACATTTGATAAGATCCTGCATTCGGCATAGCAACAGCTAACTCTCCAAGACAAAGCATCGTTAAATACATAACAAAGCTCCCAACAAGATACGCTACAATCGCACCGCCTGGCCCTGCTTCATGAATTGTATAACCTGATCCTAAGAAAAGACCTGTGCCAATAACCCCTCCAAGTGCAATCATAAATATGTGTCGACTTTTTAGCTCTCGCTTTAACTCCTGATTTTGCTTTTCCATATGAGCCCCCCTAGCAGAAATGTAAACGCTTTAAAAAATAATATAAAAAAATAAAGTGCATACTCATGATTACGATAGAATTGTAACAAGAGGGAGATTTTTCAAAAGAAAATCTCCCAATCCAAGGAAATACCTATCACACGATAAATAGTTGCTACTAAAATTTTTTATAATTTTCCACAATTGTTTAAAAGATCCTTAGAAAACGGTACATCATCCAGAAGGACTATATTAATCACTTCCTGTAATCAATAAATCATCCCTGACTGTTATTAATAATGTTTGCTCCGTGATAACTTGTCCTTCTTCTACTTCTAGCAATTCCACATAACCGCTGATTCCCACTTTAACTTCTACTTTCCGTTCATCCATCGTTTCAATTAAAGCTAATTTCTCCCACTCATATACGTAGGAACTTTCATTAATAAATAATTTTGTAACTCTGCCATAGCAAGGGCTGTACACGTTTTCTATTACTGTTTTCATCTTTTAAACCCCTCTTTCTTATTAAGTGCGCATGTAACTCTTTTCCCCCACCTCCAAATTTATAAGATTCAACTACTATTCATGCAAGATATATACCAACCTAATTTCTTACTTAGGATTAAGAGATAGTACTGAAAAAATCTGAATTCCACGCAATATCTTTCTTCTCTTTTAAAGATTTTTCACCTTAAACATGCAAATTTTTTTTGCATACTCGCAAAAATTTTATTAAAATTAAGAAAAATCAGTCTTCATAGGGTATAACAAGGAGAAGATGAAACATGTATACAGAAGAAATCAATTTCAAAAAATTAGTTAAAATGAATATGCTATATGAAACTTTACTGAATGAAATTGATATTGGCATTCATATGATTAACGAAGAAGGTAAGACGATCATTTATAACCGCAAAATGATGGCGATTGAATCGATGGATCATAAAGATGTACTATATAAAAATCTTTTAGAAGTATTTGCTTTTGAAGAAAACCAGAATAGTACTCTTATAGAGGCATTAACACTTGGAAAAGCAAAGAAAAATATAAAACAGACTTATTTTAATAATAAGGGGCAAGAGATTACAACAATTAATGATACCTTCCCTATAGTGAAGAATGGAAAAATCAAGGGCGCTGTTGAAATCGTAAAAGAATTTCCTCCATTAAGGCAAACGAGTAAAGTGGGCGCGATTCGAGGGCATCATACAAAATTTACCTTCAATCATATAATAGGTAATTCAGGCGCGATTCAATCGGTTATTACAGAAGCAAAAAAAGTAACGCGTACCTCTTCCTCTATACTGATTGTGGGAGAAACAGGAACTGGAAAAGAACTATTTGCACAAAGTATTCATAATAAAAGTCAACGTGCTGGAAAACCTTTTATCTCACAAAATTGTGCTGCCATTCCTGAAACTTTAATGGAAAGCTTATTATTCGGTACGAATAAAGGAGCGTTTACAGGCGCAATCGATAAACCAGGCTTATTTGAAGAAGCACATGGTGGAACTTTATTGTTAGATGAAATTAACTCGCTAAGCCCTGCACTTCAGGCCAAATTATTGCGGGCAATACAAGATAAAACAATACGAAGAATCGGCGGATCACAAGAAAAAGAAGTCGACGTTCGAATCATAGCTACCATTAATGAAGATCCGATTGAAGCTATCACGCATAATCGCCTGCGAAAAGATTTATATTACAGACTAAGCGTCGTTACTTTATTTCTCCCACCTTTAAGACAGCGGAAAGAAGACATCTTACCGCTTCTTCATAGCTTTATTGAAAAATATAATATGCAGTTTGGTTTACGAGTACAAGGTGTGGATGACAGCGTAATAAATTTCTTCTATAAACACGATTGGCCCGGCAATATACGCGAATTAGAGCACATAATTGAAGGGGCTATGAACTTAATTGAAGATGAGGACGTTATTACAACATCCCATATCCCAGCTCGTTTTTATGAGCTAACAAAAAACGAATCCCCTATTCAACCTCCTCTAGCTAGATGGGAAACAGATAAATTAGATCATACATCGAAAACTTTAAAGAACACAATAAAAGAAATGGAAAGAGAATATATTATTCAAATTCTTAAAGAACATAATGGAAATATCTCGCAAGCCGCAAAATACTTAGGATTAAGTAGACAAAACTTGCAATATCGATTAAAAAAGTATGGGCTAAATACGTAATCATAGAATGTTCTATAAGCATAAAAAATAAAGGCCGTTCCGAAAGGACGGTCTTTATTTTTTCCTAAAAATCAACCTTCTCCAAATACAATCCACTCGCATCCGCAAGACAATTAATTTGATTTCGTTGTTTCGCTTCTAAAATTTGTGGGATCACTTCAGCATCTAACTGACCTAATCCAACTTCTACTAACGCTCCAACGATTTTTCTCACCATATTGTGAAGAAATCCATTTCCGTTCACTCTAATTTGGATGAAACCTTCACTTTCCACGACATCGAGCATATATATTTCACGAACCATAGATTTCTTTTTAGATTTAGCATTAGAAAAAGCAGTAAAATCATGTGAACCAATTAAATATTGCGCTGCTTTTTGCATGTTTTCAATATTTAACTTTTTCCCAACATGCATGCTGTATTTACGCATAAATGGATTTGTATGTTCCTCATTCCAAATTTTATATAAATACGTTTTCGATTTTGAGTTGTAGCGAGCGTGGAAGCGTTCTGAGACTAACTCTACATCAGTAATACTAATATCGTTTGGTAAGTATTGATTTAAATACTTTTTAACTTTAAGTTCTGGTAAATTCTCATCAATCTTAAAATTAGCTACTTGGTGAAGAGCATGTACACCAGCATCTGTTCTGCTGCAGCCAATAATTTCGATTTCTCTTCCGGTCATTTCTGATAATACACTTTCGATTTTCCCTTGAATCGTATTATCATTATTTCCAAGACGTTGCCAGCCTTTATAACGGCCTCCGTCATATTGAATTGTTAATTTGTAGTTGTTCATTGTTTTCTGCTATTAAAAACATAGACATTTTCCTATTCATGTTCTTATTAACAGACTCACCGCCTTTCTTTTTCCGTTACATAAAACAAAAATTTTAAGCATTCTATGATGTTTTTCGTAATCTTCTTTTCATAGTAACACAAGACAGCTGATTAGGCGTCTACTTCTGCCAATGTATTATGCGCATAGACCACACATATTAAATCAATAATGTATAATCTCCCTTTTCTAGTTCACGGACGCCACCCATGTTCCTGCAAGAACTTCTGTAGCTCTTCTTCAGACGGTACGTTTTTCTCCCATTCTTCACAATCATTTAGAAATTTCTCAGTATCATGGGCAACAGACGGTTCCTTCTTCCGAAACCTCACTGCTGCTTCCTCTACTTCACTAAGCCTCGTATATCCTTTTTCATGCCAGTCCCATAAAATCCCCTTCACATAAGCAAGCGTCCGCTTATTATTTTCATAGGCAATCTGGAGTGCTTTCAATACAAGTTCATCTGACAGATCATCCATCCACGCATTCAGTTCCTCCATCGTATGCGGTGACAAGCTGTCAAAGTTTTGTTCATAAAACGTGAATACATTACCTCCCGAATCAATTTCCCCATCTGTTTCACAGCTTTCGGCATCATCTTGAGGAACAGCTTGAGACTCTTCAACCGGCATGCCAAAATGCTCCAATAACAGCGGAATGCTCAGCCCTTCCTCCAAACATTTTTGAAGAAACATATGTAAAAACTTTTTGCTTTTCACAGTCTTTAGCTCACGCAACACACATTTCTCTATGTTCGTGTTCGTAACTAGGTTATAGCGCACCCAGTTCTGGATGTATAGCTCCTTCGTTTCTGCATCATATAATATTTTTCCATAGTCAATGAA
>Ga0209025_1003776_pt1 | contig 13869 bp, 8 predicted proteins | sample AraplaMF_Col_mLB_FD_184256 | JGI IMG/M metagenome (GOLD analysis project Ga0209025, IMG submission 184256) | Arabidopsis root microbial communities from the University of North Carolina, USA - plate scrape MF_Col_mLB (SPAdes) (version 2) | ecosystem: Host-associated > Plants > Roots > Endosphere ... | reverse complement strand
ATGATAAATAACGAACGGGGCCATAAATGCCGTATCATGCACCAGATTGCGGTCATACAGCGAGAAGTTCCACTCGGTCATGAACAGTTCCACATCGCGATAAGGCGTAACCGAGAGCTTGGCTTTCAATCGTTCAATACTCTCCATATAAAAGGACGGTGGCATGATCGTGGTCAGGCGATCGTTCTCCTCCTTCTGGAAAGGGTACTCCGAATACACATGGAAGGAGAAAAAGTCGAGCGGCACCTGACGATCGCTGCAATGCGCCAAAAACTCCTCTGCCCAGGTATCGTTCCATAACGAACCGTAGCCAAGAGCAGGTCCACCGACCTTAAGCTCCGGTGAGATGGACTTAATCGCCTGCGTCGTCGATTCATAGAACGCAAAGTATTCCTCCTTCGTCCCTGCCCAGCACACGCCGGACAGATCGGGCTCGTTCCATACTTCAAAGTACCAGCGGCTCACCTCGTCCCAGCCATAGCGGTTCAAGCAGTGTCGGACGAAGGCCTGAATCAGAGCATCCCATTTGGCCTGCTCTTTAGGTGGGGAAATGCATCCCTTCCACCAAAAGACCGTCTCATTCGACCTTCTCAACAGGCTCGGCATAAACCCAAGCTCGACAAACGGCCTTACGCCCTGCTGAAGCAAATAATCATACAGCTTGTCCACGTAGGACCAATTGTAGATCGGCGTACCGTCAGCCTCCTCGCTATATACCATCATTTCATCATTAAAGATGCCATGGAAGCGAATATATTGAAAAGGGAATCGGCGCTGCATCCCGCTGAACTGGCATCGCCAGTCCTCTCTTAATCCCTCGACCGCCCGCCCTGCCGTCGTGACGACGTTCCAGTGCTTATCGAAAGGCGCACCCTGCTCATTCGCTTGAACCATTACGTTCACCGACGTTGAAGCAGCCGCTGATATAGTTCCCGCCACCGAGGAAACGGGCCTAGACTCAATTCCCTCGTCCGTATGGAGATGAAGGTAGCGATATAGTGAAGACATTGCCTGAATCGTATCGGTTTCATAATAGTCTCCGCTGGATGACTCTTCATAGGTGAGCGGCTTTCGGTCTGGATCCGGCAAATCGGTCAAGGCGAAAGATTCCCGATACGCGCTCGGCGTACTGTTGTATTTTTCCTTGAAATATTTATTGAATAACTTAACGTTGGCAAAGCCGCAGTCGAGGGCAATTTCCGTGATGCTCTTGGCCGTATTAGCCAGCTCTGCCTGTGCTTTCTCGAGACGGACAAGCGTCAAATACTTTTGAAAGGGTATGCCGATCTTGTCACTGAAGAAATGCGAAAAATAATGAAGGCTTAAATGCTCCTGATCCGCCATCGTCTGAAGCGAAATTTTCTGGTTATAGTGCTGATCGATATACTCGAGCACCCGATTCAGCCGCTTGTAATCATACGACTTCGTATCTTCCTCGACCGCCTCGTTGGTTCCTGATGCGAAATAGCGCAGCAGATGGCCGCACAGCATCTGCAGACACCCTAGGGTGTAGCTGCGAAAGCCGCTTGCCTTCTTGTTAATCTCATAGACCATCTTCGCCAAATAATGGCGAATGACATCATAGCTGCTGCGATTCTCCTCCGTCTGTGTACTGGAATTGCAATGAATAAACGCGCTCGTATCGAGCCACTCCGGGCCGAATTGCAGCGTCAGCAGCACGTTATCCTCGTTCGTGCGTTCAATCTTGTGCACAGACATGCTATTGATGACAATAATATCGTCCTGACGAAGGGTATATTGACGCTGATCCGTATACATGACCACCGTGCCTTGAAGAACATAAATGATTTCAATCTCTTTATGCCAATGGAAATGGATATGCTTCACGCTGTTTACGAATAATTTGATAGGCAAATCGTCTTGGTGCTGTATAAACTCGTATAAGTAACGGATAATCAAGCTCCCCCTTTCCATACTTTATTATGTGATTGAGCGTCCAGGAAATTCAAGGAGACTTCTTCTTCATCTCAACAAAAAACTAATTCCAGTTCAGGAAACTTATACATGAGTCTCCGATTGCCGGAATAATTGAATATAAGAATCCTCGTCAGAGCGATCTTTGGATGAAAGCAGGCAATTCAGCAACTTAATTGTAACCGCTTTCTCTATAATGAAATTTAGGAGTTCCTTCACGGACTCCCGATAACTAATGAATGACTGCCTCGAAGCAGTCCAGGAAAGGGAGGATGCTATGTCCCGTTTTAAGCATGGCAAGAAGATCGAGGTGGCCCTCATCGCGCTTCTCATGTGCACGCTGCTCATTCCCTTCTCGCAAGCCCAGGCTGGCGGATCAACGCTGGCCATGGAGCAATCATTCCCAAATGTCGCCAATGGCTGGGCGAAGGTAGAACGCTGGAAGGACAGTAATCCCATGTTCACAGCGGAACAATATCCCCCAGATGGCCGGGGAGATCAGAATGGACAGCGGCTCACCTTCTTCGGAGGCGTTGGCCAGCCCCATTCAAGCCGCTTCTTGCTGTACTATGCACCTCAATATGACACCAATGCAAAATCCACACCCGTTCTGCTTGTCCATGGTGCCAACGACAATGCCGACCGGGCTTGGGCTAACCCAAATGAGTTCGGGCCGAATACTTGTGGAGCTTCCACATGCCCGAGCACAGGCCTGATGCAGCAGCTTGTCAGCCAAGGATATAAAGTATTTGCAATCGGATTCGGCCACAAGCATGGAGACAATTACTATGCCGCCGAGCACATCCAGAATGCCATCCACATTATTAAGCAAACAACGGGTGCCAGCAAAGTTGATGTTGTCGCTTGGAGCAAAGGGGCCTTCGCCTCGCGGATGTATGCTTCCTCCGTAGTGAAAGGCGGCGGAACTCCATATGCCAATGATATTCGAAAACTTATTCTCATTGGCAGTCCGAATAAAGGAACGGACTTTATCTTCAGGCACGGGTGGACCTTCAATTATGGAATCATTCCAGAGTGCGGCGGCAATGTCAATGCCCCTTCTCCCCACACACAAATGATCTGTTATGGCATCTGGCGCAATCATCCCGAGCTGTCCATATACAGCACATCTCAAGGTAACTATTTCCCCGGGCAAAAGCAAATGTTGGCGAAATGGGACACTGCGTACCCGCTTCCCGCGACTGAGCAAGATTGGTTCACAACCTATTATGGAGGTACGGGATTCTTCACGAAGGGAGATGGGATCGATGCCGCAATCCAGCAGGGCTCGCTTGTTAACAAACTTATAGGCTCTGGCATACCAGGTACAATTAACACTTACCTGCTGTCTGGCAATGAAAACAACATTCCGAATGTGCACAATGAGCATACAGGGCCTAGTGATGGAGTGGTATTCGTGAACAGTGCTTCCGCAACGGATGGAATTGGAACTGTCACAGGAAATGTTACCTTGAAGCTCAATCATTTAAAACTATCCTGGGCTCCGCAATCCGTAAATGTCATCGAACAATGGCTCAATGCAACTCCTTAATACAAAAAAATTAATAATTAGTAAAATTATTGAATTTTTATCCAAAATGATTGTATGATAGGAGTGAAAGTTACCAATTGATAGATGGGAGGATTTGAATGAAAAAGATTTTGCTTGTTATGCTTCTGTTGACGTTGTTCGTTCCTACTACCGTTGGCGCGTTGGGTCAAGATGAAGAAGCACAGTTGGATCGCGTGTTAGGGGTATACCCTGATGTGACGAAGGAACAGCTCTTGTCCGAAATTGATTACGCTTCCCGTGTTACAAATCAGCCACGCAACGTCATCATCCAACAGATGTACAAGGAGCTCCGTTCTAAGAAGGTAACACCACAGATGAGCATCGCCTCAGGGGACAAAGGACAAGGAGCTTATCAGCTCGCCTCTTCCAGCAAAGGCGATGTGTTCTTCGAGACCGCTTCGACGATCGGCATCCCTCACGGCCATGTAGGCATCTACTACACACCGGATTATATCGTCGAGTCTGTCCCTAGCACAGGAGTCCGCAAAGTAAAGCTTATTGATAAGCGAGTAGATAGCGGCTCCAAGATTCTCACCCTCAAGAACGAATATGCCAACGCAACTGCGCGGTCCCAAGCTGCTGACTGGGCAAATGGCCGCATCGGTGAAAAGTACTCCTACAATTTTGCTACGAATCGTCTTACCTCATGCTCCGGCGACAAGAACTGCTCCAAGTTAGTATGGTGCGCCTTCAAAGAGAAAGCCAACATCGATATTGATAGAGATGGCGGACTCGGTGTATATCCTGTCGATATTCGCGACTCATCCATGTTCACAACATTAAGAAGCTATTAATTTGTTTGGAACGGAGATGAGAAGCTTGAAGACCTCGAATCATGCTATGTTACGCATCTTTATCTATACCGTCTTCCTAGCCATTTCCTCTCTTCTCATCTCTTGTTCTCAATCGTCTCCACAAGACAATAATACCAAGCTGAATAACCCTCCCGTCGCCCTTGTCTACTACTCTACTTCCTTATCTCAGGAAATCATCGGCGGCGGGAACTCTCACTTCTTGTCTATCGACAAGGACGGGAGCATTCAGACTCGGAACGGAGATGGATTGGAATGGAATGCCCCTGTCCAGCTTCAGGACTCGAATCGCATTGTCATCCAAGCAAGAGAGAAGGTTCATGTGCAGCAAGGCAAGGGAATTGAGGATACATATTCTTCACGTTGTAGAGTAAGTGCAGGGTATAGGCAGATGTCGGGCTACTTAACCTCGAGCAAGTTGTATTACGCTTTGTTCAACAAAGGGATTGACACCCATGACAACTATATATCTACCATCCGCTGGGGAGATGCGCAGCACCATAATTGCGCGGATATTCCAGAGTTTGTTGAGGCGCAGGGCAGCGATGAGAATCATATTTATGTATTGACCTCTGATCACGCCTCTCTGCAAGGCCTAAACCTTGTTGTGATGGAGCTAGAGGGAAGCAAGCTTCAACAAACGAAATATCCTCTATTGGACATCTATACAGGATCGCTCATCGTGCAATCGAAGATGGTTTCCACACAAAATAATATGTACGTGGTCTTCTCAACCCGAGATGAGCACAATCGTATCCATCTTCAGCTTATGGAAATTGATAAGTCCACACATACGGCAACAACCTATTCGCTTCATACATACGGAGAAGAGCCAGACAATGCATATTTCTCGCTTAGCGCCAATAGTATCGGCATCGTGGATAAGATGCTCTATTATGTAGACGGCTACGGTACAATCTTCTCGTTCTCACTGGATACAAAGGCTTCTGTGAACTCCAACACCCTTGCCAAGTTCCAGCGGTCATCCAATGTAAACGATGCGATGGGCTATGTATATGGCACTTTCTATTATCTGTTCCGCTATGATGACGCCGACCAAGTACATAAGATTGAACAATACCAATTGTCGGATGGCAAATTGCTAAAAAAACTCCCTATTCCTAACCTGACTTCGAAACTCTCCTCCGGCGTCTACTTATATGATTTTCAAATGCTCACCAATCTGTAAATGCTCTCGCGGGCTGCCTTCATCTTCATCCAAGACGAGGCAGCCTTTTTTTCTTGAACGAGATCCCCCCTCACTCACCCCACTTACCGTAATTTACCTATAGAAATTTACTTAAAATTAAATGTTTAATAGATTGAATGAGCATTACATCATATTTTTCCAACCTATTCAGAAGGGAGGTGTCTAGGCGTTCAATCGCGTAGAAGCAGACCATAGCATCGCAAAATAGAACAGCAGGGGTGGACTAGCATGGTAACACAGAAGAAGTGGATTTCACGCATCGTCAATATGTCGCTGCGGGTAAAGCTCCCACTGTTAATCAGCACATTGGTAGTAGCAATGTTGATTGGAACGAGTACGATACTGTACTGGTTCAGTTCTGACATTCTCTTGAAGGAAAGCAAAAATAGTTTGACTATGAACGCCAACCGCATCGGCGAAGGATTATCGTCTTCCGTAAAGCTGGAAGCACAGTCCGTATATTTGGCCTCAATACATGGTACATACCGCTCATTGCTGGATCTTCGAGCAGCGTCGTCTATGGATGATGCTCATTTTTTTTCGAAGGATAATTCCTTGTTCAACGAAGCAAATAGACTGCTAACCCAAAGTTTCCAAGGCAGTACGGGCACGGAATCCTATCAGCTCATTGATAAGAAAGGGATCGTCATTGCAAGCTCCACTCCGGAAGCCATCGGGCAAAGCCGCGCAGATCGCGCCTATTTCCAGGCTGCCATGAAGGGAACGCCGACCATCAGTGACGCTTTAACTTCGAAGAGCACTGGAAGCCAAATCGTCGTATTCGCCCAACCGATATCAGCGCACGACTCGAAGGTAGACGGTGTCTTTATTTCGACAGTCAACACCTCGTTCTTCGTGGAGCAGTTGAAGCAAATGACCAGCGATAATGTAGGCACAATTATTATTACAGACCGCCTAGGCCATACGCTCTTCCATTCACAGGATAAGACCGCGACTGGAAAACAGATTAAGTCCAACAAGCTGAAATCGATTTTCCAAGCTTCTGGAAACAAGGATATTGTTCGCGGTAATCTTGACGATGCCGATCAATATGTTCTGTATTCGAAGATTCCAGGAGCAGATTGGACTGTATTCTCGTTCGACAGTTATGCGAACATTAAGCGCCCACTCGATCATTTATTTATGAACATATCAATTATAACGCTTGGCGCTCTGCTGCTGTCCGTAGCTGCTGGCTTACTTATCTCGCTTTCCATAACGCGGCCAATAGGCAGATTAACAGAATCGTTCAAGAAGCTGGCTTCCGGCGATCTCACCGTCGCTGCTACAGGAAGCTATAAGAGTGAATTCAAAGACCTGGCAGACAGCTTCACGGTCATGGTAGAACAAAATAAAAACTTGATTGGCCACATGAACCGCTCCATTGCACAGTTGAATACAAATACAGACGAATTGGACGCTGCTTCCAAACAAACGAATATATCCATTCAGGAAACTTCGATCACCACGATGGAAATCGCGAAAGCGATGGAATCTCAATCATTCGATACTGAACATATTGTTAATCAATTCAGTGATCTCGGTGACAAAATCGCAGTCGTTAACCAATTGTCGTCGGCAGTTAAGGAGCGTACGGACTCTATTATTGACGTCTTCCATACCGGAAATGAAGTTATCAACCAGCTCATCCGGGCTCATGACGACAGCGAGAAAGAGGTCAGCTCCATTGCGACCATAACCACCAAGCTAGAGGCAAGCTCGATCAGCATTGCTTCGATTACGGAAGCGATCGGCAAAATCGCCAAGCAAACGAACTTATTAGCACTGAACGCATCGATTGAAGCCGCTCGCGCCGGTGAACATGGCCGAGGATTCGGTGTCGTTGCTTCCGAAGTCAGACAGCTCGCAGAACTGTGTGCACAGCAGTCTAGTGATATTGAGGAAATCATTACAAATAACCTAAGCTTGACCAAGGAGGCGAACGATTCCGTACGCAGTCTCCAAAACGTATCCACTCAGCAAGATCAATATGTCGACCAGACAAAACAAGCATTCGAAGTGATCCTGAATAATGTCATGGATATCACCAAACAGATTAAAGACATGGCCTATGAGATCGATATTATGAAACAGAACAAAGATGACGTTATGGAGCTCGCACAGAACTTATCCGCCTCTGGCGAAGAAGTATCGGCTTCCGTTGAGGAGGTTACTTCGACCATTCAAGTACAATCAGCTATGGTGCAGCAATTGTCCTCGATGATTGAGGAGATTGACAGCCTTACCAAGCAGCTGAAGGAAGCTTCTTCGAAATTTAAAACCGAATAGCATGCAAAATGGGGCTCCCAAAAGTCATTTGACATGACTAGGGACGCCCCTTTCTTTATTTGACTCAAGTGTTCACTGCGCCCATTTACCGTAATTTACCTATATAAAAATACTTAAATATTTCCGTTGAATAGATTAACAGACTTCTGATCATATTTTTTCCAAATAGTTGGAAGGAGGCATATACAGAGATGGAAAATCGGATTTACATAGGAGTCATTGGAACATATTTTGTACATCAGGGGTGAGACGAGGATGATAAAATCTAAGAAGTGGGGCTTTCGCATCGGGAATATGTCACTGCAAGTAAAGCTTCCGTTGTTAATCAGCACCTTGGCGGTATGCATGTTGATCGGAACGAGTTCCATATTGTACTGGTACGGATCCGACATGCTTTTGAAGGAAAGCAAGAACAACATGATTTTGAATGCCAACCGCATCGGTGAAGGGTTATGGTCGTCCGTGCAGCTGGAGGAGCAGTCCATTTATTTGGCGTCTATTAATCAGACATACCTCTCCTTGCTGCAGCTTCGGGCGGAGCATTCCTTAAAGGATGCCGATTTTTTCTCTGAACGTAATCCGCTTTTCATGAAGGCGAATAAGCTGATGGCTGATAGTCTCAAAACGAGCTCGGGCAGTCTCATCGATAAGAACGGCATCATCATTGCGAGTTCGAACCGAGACAACATTGGAAGCAGCCGCACGGATCGGGCCTATTTCCAAGCGGCAATGAAAGGACAATCGTTCATCAGCGAGTCGATTGTATCCAAAAGTACTGGCAGTCAGGTGGTTGTGTTCGCTCAGCCTATCCTGGGGGATGGCTCGAATGTTGAAGGTGTGTTTATTATGACCGTGAACACCTCGTTTTTTGTAGACCAACTGAAGCATGCGGACGATAATGGGCAAGGAAGCACCATAATCTTGGATCGCGAAGGCCGAACCATCTTCCACTCGAACAATAATTCGGCAATCGGAAAGATGGTCGAATCCGACAAATTTAATTCAGTCGTTCAGACTCCGGTTAAGGGGCAAATCTCCCGAGGAGGTATTGAGGATCCGGAATACTTTATCCGTTATTCCAAAATTCCGAAAGCAGATTGGACAATTGTGGTGCAAGACAGCTATAAGAATATTAAGAAACCTCTTAATGATCTATTCGCCAAAATATCGATCATTACGCTTGTTGCCCTATTGATATCCTTGACGGTGGGTATCCTCATCTCACGTACGATTACGCGGCCAATCGCAAGACTAACCGACTTATTCAAGACATTGGCGTCCGGCGATCTTACCGTTGCTGCAACAGGCAACTACAAGAGTGAATTCAAAGACTTGGCGGACAGCTTCACCATCATGGTCGAACAAAATAAGAGCCTGATTTCCCAAATGAATCACTCAATCGAACATTTGAACACAAGCACAAGTGAATTGGATACCGCCTCCAAGCAAACGACGATATCCATTCAGGAAACTTCGATTACGACCATGGAAATCGCCAAAGCTATAGAGTCCCAAGCGCTTGATACCGAGCAAATCGTAAATAAGTTCGGTGATCTCGGGGATAAAATTGCAGTTGTCAATCAATTGTCATCCGCTGTGAAGGATCGGACGGATTCCATTATTGAAGTCTTCCATAGTGGAAATGAGATCGTGAATCAGCTGATACATACCCATGGTGACAGTGAACAGGAAGTTGCTTCAATCGCAGCCATCACGGCCAAGCTGGAGGAAAGCTCCTTGCGCATTGCCTCCATTACAGAAACCATTGGCAAGATTGCAAAGCAAACGAACTTGCTCGCGCTTAACGCATCGATAGAAGCCGCACGAGCTGGGGAGCATGGCAAAGGATTCGCTGTTGTTGCTTCCGAAGTAAGACAATTGGCTGAGCTATGTGCAAAGCAGTCAAGCGAGATCGAGGAAATCATCACAGACAACCTAAGCTTGGCGCAAGAGGCAAACGGATCAGTAAGAAGCCTTCAAGATGTATCTGCCAAGCAGAATCAATACGTGGGCGATACGAAGCTGGCGTTTGAAGCCATTTTGAACAACGTTGTTGACATCACTGATCAAGTCAAGGGCATGGCCTACGAAATGGACAACATGAAGCGGGGCAAAGAGGACGTTATGGAACTGGCTCAGAACTTGTCCGCTTCTGGCGAAGAAGTGTCTGCTTCCGTTGAGCAGGTAACCTCTACGATTCAAGTACAATCGGCTATGGTGCAGCAATTGTCCTCGATGATTGAGGAAATTGACAGCCTTACCAAGCAACTGAAGGAAGCTTCTTCGAAATTTAAAACCGAATAGAAAGAAAAATAGACCGTTTCCTTGCTGGGAACGGTCTATTTTAATATTATCGTGTGGAACGATTTTCCTATTCTATTGTCATGCCTCTCCTATCATGAATCGCATTGTATCGTTTTATCATAGGTTACTTCTTTTATCTATAATTCGAATCTGCAATATCTCATTTTACTCGATTTGGTCATCTCGCGATGCGAATTGGAGCTTGTACTTTTGTCCCATTTTATAGAAAAACCCTTCATAAACTCTCCCAAATCTCCGATAAACATCATAATATCTCCCAACTTATATTTCCTTAGGATAAAATACCCTCAACACAATAATCACATTTATCTTGCTAATGGAACACATTCGGCAAGTTTTAGATTCAAAAAAAAGTTGATGTGGTATATTTTTCATTATAGGAGCCAGAATGAGCCAGACAACATTTATCAACGTAGAGAGGGTGAGTGGCTATTGCCCCGTCTAATTCTGATGATCAGAAAAAAGAAGATTTGAAAGATAAAATCGAGCGAATTCGCCAGCAATTGCTTAAGGTGGCAACAGAGAGAAAAAGCCTTACCGATGAGAAGGTAATTGTCTTAAGCCAAGAGCTGGATCATCATCTATTAAAGTTCCAGCAGGAAACAAGGAAATGAACGATTCCAGGTAGAACCTTTCGAAACAGTTGGGTGTACGAAACTTGCGATTACGCGATGATTGTCTTGCACACGCAAAAAGCAGACCACGGATTGCTTGGTCTGCTCCTTGCCGGGGATAGATTCGAAACGGGAGGTCTCGTCTCTATAGTGGCCAATAAATACGATGGAATTGCCGTGATTCACGAACCTCCACAGCCTGAAGCGTATTGTCAATTAAGAATACGTTTTATTGCTTATTCAAACCATTCAAAAACATCTTCGTATAGATCGAAGCAACCTCGACATCGGATACGGCGCCTTCCGGATTGAACCAGGTGTAACACCAGTTACAGGCACCAAGGATACCGAATGTCATCATATCCGCCGGGATATCATTGCGGAATTCTCCGTTCTCCATTCCCTGCTCGATGACGGATTGTAAATTGAACCGGAACTGATCCCGCTTCCCCTTGATTACATTTAGATCCTCGCCCGAAATATGAATAAGTTCGCGAAAAAATATCCGTGCGCTGGCACCCTTTTCCGCGATTTCCCGAATCATCATGTTGATTACGCCAGCCAGCTTTTCCTGACACGATCTATCCGGGCGTTCAAAAATGGTTTGCTGTTCTGCTAGTAAATAGTCAATATATTGCAGATGAATATGCGTTAACAGCTGTTCTTTGCTCGTAAAATAATAATAAAAAGTGCCCTTTGTCACGCCGAGCGTGTCGACAATATCTTGAATCGAGGTTTCGCTGAACCCTTTCGATTCGAACAGCGCAATACTGTGTCTGATGATTTTATCCTTCATGGACAGCTCCAAGCGTGATTCTCCCCTCATGTCGAATAATATGTTTCTATGTTAGCTTGAACAATAGAGACATGTAAAGGGAACAAGTGGATATTTTGCATTTCAAATCGTTGATACGATTCTTCTATCTGGAGCTCGATTTTTCCCCGGCTTTCTTCCATGCCTCGTCCTGCAATTTGCGCCACAAAATTTTGCCGCTACCAGTAACCGGAAGCGAAGCGACAAATTCGATAATTCGAGGGTATTTATAAGCTGCCATGTGCTCCTGCGCCCAGCTTATCATATCGCCTTCCGACACGTTGCCGCGCTCCCCTTCGCGCAGGACGATGTAAGCCTTGATTTCCTCTCCCTTGCGCTCATCCGGAATGCCAATGACGCATACCTCTTGAATCGCCGGATGCCGATATAGAATCGATTCTACTTCCGTTGGCCATACTTTGAATCCCGAGGCGTTAATCATGCGCTTCATTCGATCGACGATGAAGAAGTATCCATCTTCGTCGTACCGCCCAATGTCTCCCGTGCGGAAGAATAATTTACCTTCCACCATTACAAAAGCGGCCCGCGTAGCCTCTGAATCATTCCAGTAGCCTTGAAATAACTGCGGTCCGTCTATAATAATTTCTCCTTCTTCCCCTGGCCCTTTTATTTCAAGTGTCATCGGGTCAATGACCCGCGAGTCTACGCCAAAGGCTGGAATACCAAGACATTGCAGCTTCGGACGATCAAGCGGATTGCAGTGCGTCTGCGCCATCGTTTCGGATAATCCATATCCTTCTACGAATCGCAGTCCCGTAACCTGGTAGAGCTTCTCTCCCACGACCTCCGGCAGCCCAGTTCCTCCACCGTTAATCATCTTAAGCGAACTCAAATCATACTGAGATAGTTCAGGGTTGGCTAAAAAGTCAATAATCATCGTGCTGATTCCTGTCCAATACGTACATTGGTGGCGTTCCATTAACATGGCGGCCGTGCTGCGATCCCAACGCGTCATGATGACCATGGCTGCACCGACAAAAATGGGAGCGTGCATGCCATGAATCATTCCGATGACATGGAAGAAGGGAAGTGTCGCCAATCCCCTTGCCTCCGGTGTCAATCCCCCCCAGTAGGCAGATGAAATCACGTTCGCTTGTACAGATTTATGGGTGTGCATACAACCCTTTGGCTTGCCGGTTGTGCCCGATGTATACGGGAGAACTGCCAGATCACTTCCCTTCGTCGTCGGGAAGGAACCCCGATGAACAGTCGCTACTTTCATGGCCTCCGTCCAGGACACAGCTTGTGGGGATATCGATTCAAGGCGTGATGCCCTGACGATGTCAGGCACTTCTTCACCCACATTGCTGCAGTAATCCGAATAGGTAGCAACAATGATGCGTTCGAGGGAACGATCTGATAACAACGGTTCGATGCGTGAGTACAGCTCTTGGCTCACAAAGCCGACTCTTGCATCACTGTCTTCAATAAGGTAGGAAAGCTCTTCGGTGAGATTCATAGGATTGATAGGTACAACGATAGCGCCGGATCGCATAATCGCGTAATAGGAGATTATATACTGAGGACTATTCTGCATATATAACAGCACGCGATCGCCTTGCTCTACGCCGAGATGGAGCAAATATGCGGCCATCAAATTGACTTCTTTCCATAAGGCTCGATAGGAAATAGAGTTGTTATAATAAATGATTGCCGTCTTATCCGGATAACGGCGGGCAGAAACCTCCAAGTTGTCAGTAAGCGTCGTGTCCGGAACTGAAATGGAAACAGGCAATCGCGCGGGCCAATACGCATAATGGGATTGCGTCATCAAAAATCGCCTCCTCATTGCTAACCATTTTGTCATTCAGAACGAATAAAACCGACAAGTGCTACAGACCGTTGAAGGAAGGCTGTCTCTTCTCGACGAACGCCCGAACACCTTCCAGGTGATCCTCGGTCGTGACCATCATGGCTTGCGTAATTCTCTCCCGTTCTAATATGTCATCCAACGAGGATGTCAACGACCGGTCGGCGATTTTCTTAAGCATCCCATACGCCTTAATGGGGCCCTTCGCCAAGCGGGAAGCGTATTCCAGCGCACCGGATTCCAATTGCTCCAAAGGATACAGCTTGTTTACGATACCTAAACGGTGGGCATATTCCGCATCGATCGGCTCGGCATTGAATAGCAGTTCCTTGGCGCGATGAATGCCAATGAGACGCGGCAAGAAGAACAATCCCCCTCCATCGGAGATGAGACCGACTTGGGCAAAGCTCATCACAAATTTGGCATCATTGGCTGCAATAATCAAGTCGCAAGCTAACGCAAGATT
>Ga0209025_1003771_pt1 | contig 13882 bp, 12 predicted proteins | sample AraplaMF_Col_mLB_FD_184256 | JGI IMG/M metagenome (GOLD analysis project Ga0209025, IMG submission 184256) | Arabidopsis root microbial communities from the University of North Carolina, USA - plate scrape MF_Col_mLB (SPAdes) (version 2) | ecosystem: Host-associated > Plants > Roots > Endosphere... | reverse complement strand
AACTTTTGGGTGACTGCGGACTTCATGTCGCATTTTTTCAAATGTATCTTGGAATTGTTTATTTTTCATTAATGCAGTGAATGCGTTTTGAATTGGTTCCATTTCGTCCTCCCATTACCGTTTTTTCTTATTTTTGAACATCTCAAGTTCTTTTTCTAATCTTTTTCTTTCTTCATCTACTGAAGTATCATTTGTCTCTGCAGTAATCAGAGCTGCTGTTACTTCACTTGGCTGTAACCAATCAGGTACGATTTCTGTACGAATTGCTTTATTTCGTCTATTCCCTGTTCTTGCCTTCGCAACTGTTGTACCTTGTCTTGTCTCTTCAAATTCTTTTCGAGCAAGATCCATCGCTTGCTTAACTGTTGTTACACCTTTTCTTGCCCAGTGGCTTGCGATTTTAATTACATAATTTCTAGATAATTTCTTATCTAAACGAATCATTACATAGTCAATTAATACATTTGCTACCCCAGGAAGTAACTTTTGATCAATCATAATTTCTTCAATAATTTTTAAATCTGCCTCACTTGGCTCTGCACCACCAGATATCTCTTTTAAATACTGACGAGGTGAAATCGTTTCAAAGCATTGAATTAGTTTTTCTTCCTGTGTAGTCGGTTCAGCTTTCAGCTCTCTATGCTGAATTGGTTGAACCTTCTCAACGATTGTAGGCAATGCTTCATGATGTTGAAATTGATACCATTCTCTAGCTTCTAAACGAAGAGATTCAGTATTAATTTTATTTTCATCGTTTAAAGCACGCATGACAATCGTTTTCATTTGAATTGGGTTAATTCCATATAAAAATGCTAGCTTTAAAATGGTTTCTTTAACTTCTGCAGTAAAAGAACGTTTAGGAACAAAAGAATCAGATAAACCATCTAAAAATAAATCATAATCAAATTCTTCCATTTTGACAGAAATTTTTAAAGGCTGCTGCTCCTTTAACAAGCTTGTATTTTGCGTATCACTTTGAGTGATCTCATTACTTTTTTGTATTTCATGTAGCTGTTCCATTGTAACAGTTTGAAAAACGGAATCAAACGTGCTAGAAATATCACGATAGCCTTCTTTTGAAAAAGCTTGTCTACTAAAAAAGTTTTTCGTACGTTGATATTGAGTTTTACCGATTGTTTTGAAAAGGAAGATATTTAATATAGGATCTTCGAAAAAAGAATGGGGATCAAGCGGAGATTGAAGTTCGTAAAGTAACTTCTTAGTACCTTCTTCAGACCCTTCATACACTTTAAGTAAACCGATTCCCTCTAACATTAATCTTTGCTCATAAATTGTCTTTAAATTTGTTCTCATCCCAAGCATTAAAGAATGATGTGTTAAATTATTTGGATTGAGGTCTGTTTGTTCACATTCACTCCATAAAGTCATGTACAAGCTTAATGCCTGACTTCCGATGATTGGTTGATACAACATAGTCAATACCTGTCTGTGGAAATTATGTAAATATCCTGCAGCCAATACCGTATAAGGATCTGCAGGTAGAACATCCATCCAATGCTGCTTATCAATAGACATTCAAACAATCCTTTCTTGTATCAAAAGAGCGAAGTATTAATCGTCCTTACCTCGCTCTTTGCTAATTAAATCTTTTAATTCATCAATGAATACATTTATATCCTTGAATTGACGATAAACAGATGCAAATCGAACATATGCAACTTCATCAACTTTTGATAAATGCTCCATAACCATTTCACCTAAAACTTCACTTGGAACCTCAGATGTACCACTATTTTTTAATTCTTTTTCTATATTATTAATAATGCCTTCAAGTTGAGATAATGATACAGGGCGTTTTTCACACGCCTTAATAAGACCTCTTAGCATCTTATCTTTACTAAACTCTTCACGAGCTCCCTCTTTTTTAACAACCAAAATAGGATTATCCTCTACTCGTTCAAAGGTAGTAAAACGATGCTGACATTCTTCACATTCACGTCTTCTTCTAATTGATCGACCTTCATCCACTGGTCTGCTATCAAGTACTCTTGTCCCATTATAATTACATGTTGGACATCTCATCGTTTCATTTCAACTCCAAACACAGTTTTGTTAAACAGACTATTATAACTCTATACTATAACAAAATTCAAATAAACTAAAGTAAGAAATGTGGAGGCGACTGGTCAGCTGCGACAAGCATAAGACAAATACCAGTGAAAGTGCTTTTTACTTTCATTGGTATTTGGCTTATGACCTCGAGCAGCTAGGAGCCGGAACTAGACATCAAGAAATGTGGAAGGCGTTCGCTCTGCCCCGACAAGCATAAGGCGATGAACAGATAAGGTTGCTTTTTAACCTTAACTGGGCATTGACTTATGACCTCGAGGGGCAAACGCCTGGAACTAGACATCAAGAAATGTGGAGGCGACTGGTCAGCTGCGACAAGCATAAGACAAATACCGAATTGCCACAATACAGTATTTCCACCAGAAGCTTCAGTAAATTGTGTTTTATAATCCATTTTTACAGACGAAAAAAGAGAGGTGAATAATCACCTCTCTCCATTTTTTTAGTTACCACTAACAACTTTTACTTTATTAACTTGAATGGGACCCATTCCTCTTGGTAGCTCAACATTTTCACGCGTATCAGCTTCAAGAGCCTCAGCGATATAGTTTGCAGCTACATTTGGATCAATTCTATCACCGCAAGTGTAAACATCAATACTTGCATAACCATGCTCAGGAAAACTGTGAATAGTTAGATGTGATTCTGAAATGATTACGACACCACTAACGCCATGAGGAGCGAACTTGTGAAAAGCAACTTCACGAATTTCTGCACCAGAACGTAATGCAGCATCAACAAAAGTCTCCTCAATAAATTTCATATCATTTAATTTTTCTGTGTTACAACCCCATAATTCCGAAATGACGTGACGACCCATAGTATCCATATTCATTTCCCCCTTAAATAATTTTACATGACTCCTATTGCAAAAGTATGATCAACTACCACGGGGGAAAGTTAGTCCAAAGAGGTCCTAACCCTTTAAGTAGTTAGTTATACTTTTAGAAGTTCACGAAAGTTAGTATACTTTCTTTAAATTTGAATTGCAAGATAAATTTCATTTTTTTGTAATTTACTAGTTTAAATGTGAAAAAAATATGGATAAAATAAGCCATATACCCAATGCCAATCATGCATTCTTGTAAACTTCAAAAAGACTAGCCGATTAAATCAGCTAGTCTTTTGTATTCGCTTACATTAAATTATGAAATTACGTTAGTTAATTTTGCACTGTTTCAAGCTTAGAAATTTTAGAAGCAACGATTGACACTAAGTCAACAACACGTCTAGAATAACCCCACTCATTATCATACCATGCTAATACTTTCACTTTTCTACCATCGATCACCATTGTTGAAAGTGAATCAATGATCGCAGAATGCGTATTACTATTAAAATCAATTGATACTAATGGTTCATCACAGAATTCAATGATTCCATGCATAGAGCCTTTAGAAGCTGTTTCAAATACTTCATTAATTTCATCTACTGTTACATCTCTTTTTAAATCAACAACTAAATCCACAAGTGATACATTTGGAGTCGGTACACGTAATGCCATACCATGCAATTTTCCATCTAAATGAGGCAGTACTTTAGAAAGCGCTTTTGCTGCGCCTGTTGTTGTTGGAATGATTGACTGGCTACAAGCACGTGCTCTACGTAAATCCTTATGTGGATTATCTATATTTTTTTGATCATTTGTAAATGAGTGAACAGTCGTCATCAGTCCATTTACAACTCCAAATTGCTCATCTAATACTTTCACAACTGGCGCTAAACAGTTCGTCGTACAAGAAGCATTTGAAATTACGTTATGTTTTTCTAAGTCTAATTTGTCATCGTTTACACCAATTACAACAGTGATATCTTCATTTTTACCTGGAGCAGTTAAGATGACTTTTTGAGCTCCTGCTGTTAGGTGCATTTTTGCTTTTTCTGCATCATTAAATTTCCCAGTTGCTTCAATAACGATATCAACATTTAGTTCGTTCCATGGAAGTAACTCTGGATTTCTCTCACTAATTAGGTCAACACGTTTTCCATCAACGATTAAATGATCTGCATTCGCTACAACTTCACCGTCAAATTTTCCATGAACAGTGTCATATTTTATTAAATGCGCTAAAGTTTCAGCTGGATAGCTAGCATTTATTGCAACGATGTTATAATCTACATTTTTAATTGCTTGACGGAAAACCATGCGACCAATTCGACCAAATCCATTTATTGCTACATTTACCATAAGTAAACCCCCAATTAAGTTATACTGATTTATTATATCCCCTTAATTAGTATAACACATAACATGGATTTTGGTTAAACTATTTACATTATTTCTATAAATTATTTTATTTTTTTTAATAAGTCCATTACTTGTTTTTTTGTATCCTCTAAATTACCGTTATTATCGATCACAAAATCTGCTCTTTCTTCTTTTTCTTTTACTGGTATTTGTGATGAAATTCTACTGATTGCCTCTTCTCTTGTTAAATGATTTCGATTCATTAATCTACTTAACTGAGTTTCTTCATTTACTGTAACGACAATTACTTTTTCAACTAAATGTACTAAATTACTTTCATACAATAATGGTATGTCCATAATGACAAGAGTCTCGCCGTTTTCTAAATATGTATTTGTTTGCTCTAACATAACTCGTCTTACTTCAGGATGAACAATGGAATTTAATTGTAAGCGCTTTTCTTTGTCATTAAAAATAATACTACCAAGTAGAGGTCGATTAATCTCTCCACTTTGTAGGACGATGTCTGGACCGAATGCTTCAATTATTTTTTTATAGGCAGGTTGTCCATTTTCAACCACTTCTTTTGCAATGATATCTGCATCGACGATTGGTATGTTACATTCCTTCAAAAAGTTTGAAACAGTACTTTTCCCACTAGCAATACTACCAGTTAATCCAAAAACCTTTCCCATTTAGATCTTCTCCTAACAAAGTTATAGAGGTACCAAATGGAAGAAATTCCATTCGGGTACACTCTAACAGATTGAATTGACTACATTTTCATTAATCCTAGCAAAATCAAGAATACCCCTGGTAAAAACGTTAATTTCTGAAGCCAACTATTTTGTGATAGAACATTTCCTAATTTCATTCCAAACATTAAAAATAGCGCACTCGCAGTTGATGTTATTGCGGCTGTTAGCAATGGTGAAAATCCGAGCATTGATGCCCCAATACCAGCTCCAAACGCATCAAGTGATAGTGCAAAGCCTAATAACATTGCTTCTAATCCATTAATACTACCCGAACGATCTAAGTCTGCTGCAGTAGGCTTTTTGAGTATTTTCACAACAATTCCGAGCACTTCAATTTCAAAATTGATGATTGTATCCTCAGAATCATTTTTTTCCTCATTGACCGAATTTGCCCCTTTATGTGATCGGTAAAATTGATATAAAACCCATAAGCCTATACACACTAGTACAAATCCACCAATTCTTTTCGCTATGATTGGTGAGAAAAAATTAGTTACCGCATGGCCAATCCCCATAGAGGTCATTAAAATAATCCCAGAGCAAATTGCAATTGTGATAATTGATTTCATAGGGATCTTCACTTTTCTAAGCCCATAAGTGAAACCAACGCTACAACTATCTAGGCTTAATGCACATGCTAGTAGAATTAATGATAGCATATTTACCATAAAAATAGGCTCCTCTCTTTCGTACTCACGTTATAGTATGAAAGAGAGGAACCGTATGTTAATTTTTTTTAGGCTGACATGTTGGGCAATACGAAGTACCTCTTCCGCCAACTGTAATTTTTTCAATTGGCTGACCACAATTAACACATTCTAAACCTTTACGACCATAAACTTTAATAATCTCCTGGAAAGTACCGATCTTACCTTGCGAATTGACATAAGATCTAATTGTACTCCCACCTAAATCTACTGCTTCTTGTAATGTTTCAGTTATGATTCTTGCAAGTTCTTTAATTTGTTTCGGCTTCAATGCTGATGCAATCGTTTCTGGATGAATACCAGCTCTAAATAAAACCTCATCAACATAAATATTTCCTAGACCAACAACTAATTCCTGATCCAATAAAACAACTTTTATTTTTCTATTTGATTGTCCAATCTTCATCTTCAAATAGTCAGCGTTAAATTCTTCTGAAAAAGGCTCTGGGCCAAGCTTAGCTAATGGTGGCTGGAATTGTTCCTCACCTTTTACAAATAAATGCATCGTTCCGAATTTACGTACATCTTGATAGCGAAGCTCTGTATCATCATCAAATAAAAATCTCACATGAGTATGTGGTGCGACAGGCTCATCAGCTGGAAAGATGCGATATTTCCCTTCCATTCTAAGGTGTGAAACAAGGGTGAAATCCTTTAGCTTAAATAAAAGAAATTTTCCTCGGCGATGAATATCCTCAACAGTTTGCCCTTGTAATAAAAACTGAAATTCTTCAATATCCTTAGGTTGTTTAATGATATTTTCCCATGAAACAATAACAGAAGAAATCGTCTTCCCAACGACTAAATCAAATAAAGTTCTTCTTACGGTTTCAACTTCAGGTAATTCTGGCATTTACATTACTTCCATTTCTATTTATTTTGCTTCAAACCATGATTCACCAGAGTTATAATCCACTTTTAGGGGTACAACTAATTCAACAGCATGTTCCATAACTTCTGGTACTAGTTTTTCTAAAATCGCTAATTCTTCTTTTGGTGCTTCTAAAATTAATTCATCGTGTACTTGCAAAATTAATTTAGCCTGAAGATTTTCAGATTTTAAGCGCTCATCCAATAAAATCATCGCTTTTTTTATAATGTCCGCTGCACTTCCTTGTATTGGTGTGTTCATTGCAGTTCGTTCTGCAAAACCTCGAACATTAAAGTTGGAGCTTGTTATTTCAGGAATGTAACGTCGTCTATTTAAAATTGTACTAACAAATCCTTCTAATTTTGCTTTTTGAATGATATCTGACATATAATCTTTGACTTTAGGGTAACTAGCAAAATATTTTTCAATAAAAATTGAAGCTTCTCGACGAGTAATACCAAGTCCTTGAGATAAACCATAATCACTTATTCCATAAACAATACCGAAATTTACTGCTTTCGCTTGTCTTCTCATATTGCTAGTTACTTCGTCCTCGCTTACATGAAATACGTCCATTGCTGTTTTTGTGTGTACATCGAAATCATTTTTAAATGCTTCCATTAAGTTTTCATCCTGTGCAATATGTGCAAGAACCCTTAACTCGATTTGAGAATAATCCGCTGCAAAAATGACCCAGTCTTTCTTTGAAGCAACAAATGCTTTCCTAATCTTTCTTCCTTCTTCTAAACGAATCGGTATGTTTTGAAGGTTTGGATCAATTGAACTTAATCGACCAGTTTGTGCTAACACTTGATTGAATCGTGTATGAACCTTCGAATCAGCTGTATTAATCACCTTTAATAAGCCTTCAACATAAGTAGAATTTAATTTACCGACTTGTCTAAAGTGTAAAATCATTCTAATAATCTCATGTTCAGATTCTAATTTTTCAAGTACGTCAGCTGAAGTTGAGTAACCTGTTTTTGTTTTTTTACCTGAAGGCAGCTGAAGCTTTTCAAATAAAATGACACCTAACTGTTTCGGAGAATTTATATTGAACTTTTCACCTGCAAGTTCATAAATTTTCTCTTCAAGTTCCTTTAATTTACTTGCTAATTCAGTCCCCATCTTCTTAAGTGTTTCTTCACGAACAGTTACACCTTCAAATTCCATATCTCCAAGAATGAATGTTAAAGGTAGCTCTAATTCTGTTAGAAGCTCATATTGGCTATTTTTACGAAGCGATTCTTCAAGCAATTCCTTTAACTTACTGATAGCAATAGTTTTCCTAACAACGTAATCTGCTAATATTTCGTTAGAAGGTTGTGCTTGTTTAGCGCCTTTACCATATATTGACTCAGCTGTTTGAATTGAAAAATTTATTTTTCCATTGATCAAATCTGAGAATTCTTTATTTGACTGAGCTGGATCATTTATATATGAAGCAAGTAGTGGATCAAAGTCAACACCTTTTAAATGTATCTCTTTCCATTTTAAAGCCACATATGCTCCTTTAGCATCATAGACATTTTTCTTCGCATGCTCATCCTCTAGCCATGTTTTAAAAACTTCAGAATCTAATCCAACTGAAGCCGGAATAAAGAAATGACCTTTTTCATTTGATAATCCAAACCCTTGAATTACCTCGGTATGGTAGTTCTCACCAACCATCTCAACAATCAAGCTAGAATCAGTGCTTAAGTAATCTTCACTGATTGTTTCAAGAACCTCAAACTTAATTTCTTCTAATTCCTCAGTTGGTTCATTTTCAAGTGATACACCTAATTTTGTAAGCAATGATGTAAATCCAAGTGATTTAAAAAATTCTGCAACCTTGTCCATCTCAGCGTCTGGACGTAGCGTATCATTCACTGTTAATTCAATCGGTGAGTCTGTATTAATCGTCGCTAATTCTTTACTCATAAGAGCTTGTTCTTTGTTTTCACTTAAATTTTGAAGAAGCTTCGCGCCACTTACCTCATCAATGTTTTCATAAACCCCTTCAACTGTTTTAAATTGTTTTAGAAGTTTGATTGCAGTTTTTTCCCCAATACCAGGAACACCTGGAATATTATCTGACTTATCTCCCATTAAACCTTTCATATCAACAATTTGCTCAGGCGTTAGTTCATATTTTTCTAAAATTGCTGCAGGCGTATATTCTTCGACCTCAGTAATTCCCTTTTTCGTCATACTGACTGTAATTTGTTCATCAACAAGTTGTAATAAATCTCGGTCTCCGGAAATGACCTTAACTTCATAGTCTTCTTTTGAAGCTTGCTGAGCCAAGGTACCTATAATATCATCAGCCTCATAATTTTCTAATTCGTATCGTGCAATCCCATATGTATCTAATAATTGTCTGACAAGTGGAAATTGCTCACTTAATTCTGGTGGCGTTTTCTGTCTTCCACCCTTATATTCTTTAAAAGTGCTATGTCTAAAAGTTGTTTTCCCCGCGTCAAAGGCTACAAGCATATGACTTGGTTTTTCATCTTCAAGAATTTTCATTAACATCATTGTAAAACCATAAATTGCATTTGTATGTACACCCTTATCGTTGCTCAAAAGTGGCAAAGCAAAGAAGGCCCTATATGCAATACTATTTCCATCGATCAGTATCAGTTTCTTTTTCAAAATAAATCCTCCATATCATTAAGAAATGAGAAAGGCGTCTTGTATATCGTAAATAATGATTTACGGGATACGGTTATTTACTCGCATTTACCTTTATTTTTCTGCGCGAGTTCATTCTTTTTCCTGCTCTATTCATTTTATCTATATTTTACCATGAACTATTCACAAATGAAAAAGAGGTAGTCTAAGATCTAATTTTCCAAAAGAATCATTTCACTAAAGGAGTGAATTTCTTTTAAGAAAAAAATCTTAGAACTTCCTCTTGTTTAATCGTGTAGTTCTCTTTCAAAAATTAATTCGACACTCGCACCTTCTTGTGCTTTTTGATTATTTAATACTTGGTGCAATCGCCAACCACTTTTTGCATAGTTCCCAACTACATCATAGTAATGACGGTTTGAGGATTTAGTGTTAACTTTAACAAATTCATATTCGTACATTGGCAACCCTCCACTATCATTTCTTATAATCATAATTTCCCCAAATTCGAGTAAAGTAATATCAACAAAAAGTGAAAATAAAGTAAAAAAATCCCGAGAGCAGGACCTGCTCTCGGTTTCATTCTAACTCCTTGGATGAAGGGGTTTTCATCATTACTATAACAATTTTATATTAACGATAATTAAATCTACTGTAAAATCCTTGTAAACTTATTACAAATTAATATGTTTATTTAGCGTTACAATAAATGATGTACCCTGGCCTAACTTGCTTTCAACTTCAACTTTCCCTTTGTGAGCTTCAACAAGATGCTTCACTATAGCAAGGCCTAACCCCGTTCCTCCAGAGTTTCTACTTCTCGCTTTATCAACTCGATAAAAACGTTCAAAAATACGAGATATCTCGTCTTTACCGATTCCAACACCAGTATCATTAACACGTACGACAATTTGTTCATTCGTTTCAGACGCTGTAATAAAAACTTTACCGCCTGTAGGAGTATAATGGATTGCATTATCAATTAAATTGATAAAAACTTGTTTTAATCGCAGTGCATCTGCATTAACAACAAGCGGAGTTTTTAAATAAAGTGCAAAATCAATATCCTTTTCTTCAGCTTTTTGAATTAGCATTTGCTGTACTTCTTCAATTATGAGTTTTACAGATACATCAGCTCTGTCTAACTTGAAATTTTGTTGTTCAATTTTTGAAAGATCTAATAAATCTTGAATTAATGATTGCATACGATCACTTTCAGTTAATATAATTGATAAGAAATTTTTACATAGCTCCTCATTCTCCATTGCACCATCGAGTAAAGTCTCTGTGAAACCTTTAATTGAAGTAATTGGTGTTTTAAGCTCATGAGATACATTCGCGAAGAAATCCTTACGTACTTGCTCAAGTTTTTTCAATTCACTTATATCATGGAAAACTAGCACGATCCCTTTCCACTCATGATTTATACCAATTATTGGTGCACCGTAAACTTCAAAGTGTTTTCTCTCGATAGAAAGTGGTAAGATGATTTGCTTTCTAACTTTTACTTCCTTCAGAAAGATTTCTTCAACTATTTCAACTATTTCTTTATGCTTAAATGCATCGTAATACAACTCACCAATAATACTTCTAGAATCAACTTTAAATATTTCTTTATACGTTTTATTAATTAGGTTTACATGTCCTCTACTATTTATAAGAACAACGCTACTTCCAATATTATGAATAAGTGTATTTAACCGATCTTGCTGCATTTCTTGTTGTGTCGTCATCTCTTGGAGATTTTTAGCTAATACATTCATCGACTGACTCAACATTGTTGTTGTTTCATTACTTTCGGTAAATGTTCGAGCTTTATAATTTCCCTTTGATAACTCAATTGCGACTTGTGTAATGTCATCAATTGGTTTAGAGAATTGATGAGAGTATCGAATGACCAGGACAATAATCGTCATTAGGACAAAACCTAACAATGAAATTAATAATATCCAAATACTACGATAAACTTCATTTATTGATTTAATTGAATAATCAATCAGGAGATAGCGCGTATCCCCATTGTTGTTTATTATTTTTTTTCCGTAAAATTTTTCACTTTCATCTTCATGCTTAAGTTTTATGGCTTCATTATTCTTATCCAAATTTTTAAAGAAAGATGCTAGCGTACTGTTTGATAATTTGAGGTCGTTATTTGATTTTGCTACTATATGACTTTGATCGTCATATAAGAATACTTCAATATTCAAGTCTTCTGAAATACTGTTCATCGTTTTTAAGGAAATTTCATTTGAAGCAGATTCTATAAAAGAAGCGATTAAATTAGTTTCTTTCTCAATTCTTTGGTCATAGCTTGTCAGATAGAATGACTTAAATGTCTGACCAAGAATGACTCCTAGGATGATTAAAATAACGATGATAATACTTGATAAACCATAAAGCAATTTCTGATTCAGTTTACTCATTGAATCTCGGTTCCTCTAGCTTATAACCTAATCCTCTAATTGTTTTAATGTATTGTGGCTTTTTTGAATCCTGCTCAATTTTTTCTCTTAAATGACTAATATGGACGTCTACAATTCGAGTATCCCCTGCAAAATCATAGTTCCAAACTGCGCTTAATAACTGATCTCTAGTTAATACTCTACCTTTATTTTTCGTTAAATATAATAATAACTCAAATTCCTTAGGGGTTAATTCTAAAATTTGCCCTTGGAAATAAGCTTCATAGTATTCCGGTAATATTTTTAAATCTGCAATAATTAATGTATCAGTTTCTTCATTCGTTTCGACCGGAGTTTCAGTAATTTTACTTCTTCTTAAAATCGCTTTAACTCTTGCTACAACTTCCCTAGGGCTAAATGGTTTTGTCATATAGTCATCAGCACCTAGTTCTAGGCCCAGAACTTTATCAAATTCATCATCTTTTGCTGTAACCATTAAGATCGGTGTTGTATTTCTTTGTAGACGTAATTCTTTACATACTTCCATACCATCTTTTTTAGGTAACATTAAATCTAACACAATTAATTCTGGTTTTTCATCAGTTGCTTTTTGCAATGCTTCATCCCCATCGATTGCTGTAACAACTTGAAATCCAGCTTGTTCTAAGTTGAACTTAATTAACGTTAAGATATGTTCTTCATCGTCTACTACAAGAATTTTATTGTTCATTACATATTCCTCCAGGCTTTATTAGAAAACCTTCATCCAATATTTATCTCTATATCTCTTTTAATCATACTAAAATTTCTGTATTACGTAAATTTAAATACTTATGCTTTATCATCCCTAGTAGTGAAAAATTTATTGATATATTAGCCATCACTTTAAAAGTAAAAAAGCAAAAAAAGAATGTCATATGACATTCTTCTTAAAAATTATCGTATAAAAGACTATTTGATTGTTCTACAGTTGGTGGAATAACTGTTATATTTCCAGACGCAATTTTATGTTGCGATTTATTTAAAACGCTTACATTTAATGATACTTCTTTATTTTTCAGATCAATATCAACTACCTCGAAATGAATTGAAATTGTTTCATTATGGTGTAAGTGATGGTGGTATTCCATTTCTTTTTTAATTTCATGGCTACCAGGTCCAGGTAAGTGCTTTGTTACTGCAGCTGATACCATCCCACTAATTAAAACACCAGGTACAATCGGTTTCTGGAATTTTGTTTGTGATGCATAATTATATTCTGTATATAAAGGGTTTGTATCTCCAGTTAAAGCGAGGTATAAATAAATATGTTTTTCTTCTATGTGTTCTGTAACAATTAACTTTTCACCAATTGATAATTCTTCAAGTTTTCGTCCGATTTTTGCTCTTTTCGTTAACATATTGAACCCCCTGTTTATCTTAATATTTTAAAAATTCTATAAACACTATCAATATTCCTGCTTTTATTTACATTTTACCCAATAAATCTACTTTATTTTTATATTTATATATAATAAAAAGGCTTGGTTTTAAACCAAGCCTTAATCGTAACTATTAAGCTAAAACGTTCATTACGTTTTTAACTGCTTCAACTGAACGATCTAATGCTGCTTTTTCATCAGCCGTTAAATCTAATTCAATAATTTGTTCAATACCGTTTCCACCGATGATTGTTGGAACACCTAAGTAAATACCTTTATATCCATACTCACCTTCTAAGTAAGCAATAGTTGGTAATACACGGCGTTGATCTTTAAGGATTGCTTCAACCATTTCTACTAAAGAAGCAGCTGGTGCATAGTATGCACTACCATTTCCTAATAGGTTTACGATTTCTCCGCCACCCTTACGAGTACGTTCAACAATTGCATCTAAACGTTCTTTTGGTATTAAGTTTTCTAATGGAATCCCACCTGCATAAGAGAAACGCACTAGCGGTACCATTTCATCACCATGTCCCCCAAGAACGAAACCAGAAATATCTTTAACAGATAAGTTTAATTCTTGTGCAACAAAAGTTCTGAATCGAGCTGTATCAAGAACACCTGATTGTCCAATAACGCGATGTTTTGGGAAACCAGATTCTTTGAATACTGTATATGTCATTGCATCAACAGGGTTAGTTAATACAACAATTGTACAGTTAGGAGAGTGCTTAACGATTTCGCGAGTAACTGCCTTCATAATGTTAGAGTTTGTTGAAACTAAATCATCACGGCTCATACCTGGTTTACGAGCAATTCCAGCTG
>Ga0209025_1003769_pt1 | contig 13883 bp, 10 predicted proteins | sample AraplaMF_Col_mLB_FD_184256 | JGI IMG/M metagenome (GOLD analysis project Ga0209025, IMG submission 184256) | Arabidopsis root microbial communities from the University of North Carolina, USA - plate scrape MF_Col_mLB (SPAdes) (version 2) | ecosystem: Host-associated > Plants > Roots > Endosphere... | reverse complement strand
CATCACGCGGCAGGATGCGCTGCCCGCCTACTTCTCGGCGACAGGCCAGGGTACGGCGAAGAGCAGCCCTGCGTACATCATGTTCAACCCTTCGGGCTACACGCAGACCAGCGATTCGACCTTCCAGCCCGCCACGCTGAAGATCGAACGCAACGACATCCCGGACGCGGCGAAGACCCGGCAGACCCGCATCGTGGTGATCGCAAAGACGGGGCGAGCAAGGGTCTGCCAGCCCGCAACGGATACGACGTGCACGACGTCGGCGAGCGAGTGATCGATTGACGGCCGCGAGCGTGCGCGGCACCTCGATCGGGCCGGCTCGCCGGTCTTGCTCTATGGCGGCGGCGCCAGCTGTTGCGGACCGCGATCTGCTTCCTTCAGCCAGCGGGCGAACTCCTGTGGAAAAGCGTCGCTGAAACGCTCTGCCTGCGCCCTGGCTTCACTCTCGCGCCCCAGCAGCTCGGCGCTTTCGATCAGCTTGACGATGACGCGCGGCTCCGGCGAGAAATGAATCACCCGCTGCGCGAGCGAGTGCATCTCGGCGGCATTCGCGGGCGTCACGGTGGTCAGCGTCAGTTCCGCGAACTCGGCCTGCCGCCCGAAGAACCACGTGCCCCGCACCTTGGCAAGCGTGTCCTGCCTATACGCGGAAAGCCGTTCGTCGGGTGGGAGGTAGATCTGGCTGACGCGGACGTAGTCCCAGCTGGCGAGCCCCACGACCGCCAGCATGACGCCCGCCGCCAGGGATGACAGCGCAGGCCGGACCGCAACGCCGCCCGCGCCCGGCCAAAGAATGCCGAGGCACAGTCCGAACACCAGCTGGAACGGTCCATACCAGAGCGGATATTCGAGCAGGCTGTGCAGCACGATCGCACCCAGCATGCCCCAGGCCATCAGGCGCGCAGGGTCCCGCTCCCGCCAGGGCCGCGCGGCCAGCACCATCCAGAGAAAGCCGCCGCAGATCAGCACGGCGGCGGGAATGCCCAACTCCACCGCCAGGTGCAGCGGGAGGTTGTGCGCGTTGTCGAGGATCTCGACGAACCGGGCGCCGTCGTAATGGCTGCTGTAGTGGGCGAAGCTGAGCTCGCCCCATCCCCAGCCCGCCCAGGGGTGCCGGGCGATCAGCGCGAGCACGTTGCGCCACAGGATCAGGCGGCTGTGGTCCTGGGGGGCGCCGGTCTGCAGGCGTTGGATCATGCTTTCGACGGGGCCGTCGCCGCCGGCGGCCAACTGGGGGAGGAGCCAGGCGATGGCGAAGTAGAGGGGGATGGTGGCGAGCAGGAGCCCTGGCGGAGGCAGCCGCCTGGACGTTCCGGCTTCTTCGGCGGGCGCCGAGCTGCGTTCCCGCCGCGAGATGAAAGCCGCTCCCCCGAAGATGCACAACAGCTGCAGCAACCCCGTACGGGATGTCGAGGCGCCCGCCGCAACTAGAAGGAGCAGCACTGAAGCGATCAACCAGCGCCGCACGCCTGCTGGAGGTCGCGCCGCGTAAAGCCACAAAGCAGCCACGCAAGCCATGCTGATCAGCGTTGCGAACTGGTTGCGCTGGCGAAGGTTGCCGTAGGCCTGCCCGACAGGGGGAGAGCTTGTCCACGGAGACAACCATTCGGCTTGGCCGTAGTACTGCAGAAGGCCAAGCACGGCACTGATCAGGCCCGCAGCCAGGATCCCCCGCGCCAATGCGGAAGCTCCGCCGGAACCCGCCATGCGTGCCCCCACCAACGCCGCAATCCCGACGCCCCCCGCTGCGACGCAGGCGGCCATCCAGTTGCCAGGCCCGTCACTCTGGAACAGCGCAATGCAACCTGCGCAGATTGCGAGCCAGCAGAGAACGCGAGCAGGCAAAGACCCGGAACTGGCATTGCTCAGCAGCAAGAGCGCTGTGCAAGTCCACGAGCAAAGCAACTGCCATACATGCACCGACGGGCCGGCAACCAAGGGAAAAAGGAAAGGAATGGCGATGAGTGCCGGACTGAGGAAAGGCATCGGATGAATTGGACAGGCAGGCAGGCAGGTGCGGCCGGCCAGATATTTACAAATGTTTCCAAACGGTCGGCCACAGCCGACAAACGGCACGGGCTTCGGGGGGCGGTTTCGGCATCATCTTTGTTCACACTCAGCCACATTTAGGCACGTTTGTTCACATTTGCCGTCCGGTGCTACTTCGATGTCCTCCGCTATCCGAAAAGTCCGAAATCTCCGCCGCGCCGCCGCAGGCTTCACGCTCATCGAGTTGATGATCGTGGTGGCAGTGATCGGCATCCTGGCGGCCATCGCCTATCCCTCCTACAGGGACTACGTCCTGCGTGGCCAGATCGCCGAAGGCACGGCCGGCCTGATGAGCCTGCAGGCCGACATGGAACGCCACTACCAGAATCACCGCACCTTCGCGACGATCTCCGGTGGCGCCGCGACGCCTTGCTCCACGGCACCCAATGCGGGGAAATTCGCCCTCTCGTGCGACGGCACACCCGACGCTACAAGTTACACCATTCAGGCCACAGGCCAGGGCTTCACCTTCAAGGTCACCCACCAGAACGTGCGCTCGACCACCGCCGGCGCCTGGGGCACCTGCAATTCCGCGTGGATCCTCAAGAAGGGTCAGGCATGCTGAATGTCGGCTTCGGGCACTTCAGTCGGCGTCGTGCCACGATGGGCTTCACTCTCATCGAACTGATGGTCACCATCTCCGTGCTGGCCGTCATGCTGGGCATTGCCGCGCCGCTACTGATCGATTTCGTGCGCAACAACAAGGTGCGCGCCGTCGCCAACACGCTCCAGAACGGCCTGCGCACGGCACAAACCGAGGCCATGCGCCGCAACCAGCAAGTCGTGTTCATTCTCACCAACGCCACGCCCTCAGGGAACACACCCGTTGCGGCGGCGGTCAACGGCAAGCATTGGGCCGCGTACACGGTCGTTCCCGATGGCTCCAGCGAAAGCATGGCGCTGCTCGACACCGGCGTCATCGACGATGTCGGTTCAGAGGTTGCCATCACCGGCCCAGCCGCACTGTGCTTCAGCAGCCTGGGGCGCCTGAAAGACAACAGCGCGCCTGGGATCACCGGCGTATCGTGCGCCCTGCCTTCGGGCGGCCCCGCGCAAGTCTATGGCGTGGCGCTCACCCAGGCCACGCGCAGCCTGCGCGTATTGGTCAGCGTAGGCGGGCAAGTCCGCATGTGCGACCCGAGCAAGACCTTCGATGCCACGACCACACCCGATGGCTGCCCGGCCTGACACGCCCAAGGCACCTCATCCGAGAACACCATGACACCCGCCTCCCCGTCCCGCCGTTCCCAGCACGGCGTCGCCATGATCGAAGTCCTGGTCGCAGTCCTGATCCTTTCCTTCGGCGTGCTCGGCCTCATCGGCTTGCAGGCCCGCGCCGTCAACGTCGCCAACGATGCCGAAGAGCGCAACCAGGCCGCCCTGCTTGCCGACGAGATCATCGCCGCGATGTGGATCAATCGCTCAACCACTGTAGCCGCCGACGACGTTACGGCATGGGACACGACGGTGGGCAGCCGGCTGCCCAATGGCGATGGCACCGTCACCGCTGTGCCGGGCGACGCCACCCTCTCGGGGAGTGCTGCCGACATTGCCATCACCTGGAAGCAGCCCTCCAGGAAGACCACCGACGAAGGCGGCACCCTCAGCACCCGAGCCTATCTTCCGGTGGTTCCCGTTCCCTGATCGGCAGCCCAAGATGCAGCCCACACCCACTCCCGTTTTCGCAATGCACCGCCTGCGCGAGGCCGGCCTGACCCTGGTCGAACTGCTGGTCGCGCTGGCCATTGGCCTCCTCGTGGTCCTGGTCGTCACCACGATGATCGTCGTCGGCCGCCAGCACGAGCGCGTGACCACCGGCTTCAATGACATGACCCAGGGCGGCGCCTATGCCGCCACCGTCATCGACCGCGCCCTGCGCAACGCCGGCTCCGGCTTCATGCAGGGCTGGAATGCGTCCGACGGCACAGGCGCGGACACCAACGGCGCCCTGGGCTGCAAGCTGAATGCGAAGCGCGGAGCCACCGCGGTGCTGCCCCGCGCGAGCGTGCTGCCAGCGCCCTTTGCCGGCTTCCTGGGCGGCGCCTCGGGCCAGGCCAAGCTGGGTGCGACACCCGTGCTCATCGGACAGGGCCAGTCGGCCGGCGGCTCAGACATCCTGATGGTCGTGGCTGGCAGCGCCGGCATTGGCGGCGTGGGCAGAGAGGTCCGGGCCAACCTCTCGGGGAGCCAGATCGAACTCGACAACACCCTGGGCTTCCAGCCGGGCGACGTGCTGCTGGTCAGCGCCAGCACCGGCACGCCCAGCGAATGCGCGATCACACAGGTGGCTTCGAATTTCAGCGCCTTCCCGGCCAACGCCACGCCTTCCAAGCTGCTCGATATCGGCGGCAACTATGTGGGCGACACCAGCAAGCTCGGCACGGTGATCAGCGCCGGTCTCGCGGAGCGCGGCAGCTTCGTCTCCGGCATGGGCAAGGCCAGCGATCTGCGCCTGGACCTGTTCGGTGTGGGCACCGACCACGTTCTGTACCGCGGCGACCTCCTGCAGACCAGCGGCGCCGACACGCCCGAGGCCGTGGCCGAAGGCGTGGTCGCGCTGCGCGCCGTCTATCGCGTGGACAACAACATCAGCACCAGCAACTTCGCTACGACAAGCTTGAGCTGGCAGGCACCCACCGGCACCTACGCCCCCGCGACCCTGCTGGCCGAAAGCCCGCCCGAGCACTTGCGCCGCATCGTCGGCGTGCGTGTCAGCCTGCTGCTGCGCAGCGGCGCGCGCCAGCCGCAGTTCGCGGCCGATGCGGAATACACACTGCTCAAAAGCCTGCCTGGCGAAAGCACCGTCACGCTTTCCGATGCCGACCGCCACTACGCGCACCGCGTGGTCGAAACCACGATCCCTCTGCGCAACGCACTCATGCCCTGACCGGGCCGCTTCCGTCCTGCCATGAACTTCACCGTCATCAGCCCCCTCTCCCGTGCCCGGCGCACCGAGCGCGGCGCCGCCCTGCTGGTCGCCCTGGTGGTGCTCGTCGTCCTGCTGGCCAGCGGCGTGGCCGTCATGCGCTCGATGAACAGCTCGCTCGCCGGCGCAGGTAACCTCGCCTTCCGCCGCGATCTGGTCAACCAAGCCGAACAGGCCATCGCCAAGGCGGTGAAGGTCAGCTATCCCGCCAGTGCCAGCAAGGACAACAACTACAGCGCCGTGCCCCTCGCAGCCAATGCCCAGGGCATTCCCCTTGCGCTGCTCGACGACACGCAATTCGCCGCCGTCGGCAAGACCACGAACGACCTCACCGGTGCTACCAACGACGTGAAGATCCGCTACGTCGTCGAACGCCTGTGCATCAACGATACACAGACCGCCGAACTGCAGGGCAAGGAAGGCTGTGCCACCCCACTTAGCAATCCGGCCGGCGGCAGTGCCCAGTTGCGCCCCGGCGGCAGTACCGGCCTGGCCTACGTGACCGAGCCCATCTACCGCGTCAGCGCGCGCGTCCTTGGCCCGCGCAATACGCGGGTGTTCATCCAGAGCACCTTCACCAAGCCAGAAACCGATTGATCCGCCCCCTGCGCCGGACGCCCCGCCATGACAAGCCGAAACCTCACCTCGAAGCGCGCCGTTGCCGTGGCGCTGATGATCACCTTGCCCTGGCAGGGCGTGGCCCATGCCGCCGCGCTGGCCGACCAACCAGTCTTTGCCAGCGCCACCGTGCCCGGCAACCTGGCGCTGACGCTGTCGGTGGAATGGCCCACAGCCTCCCGCACAGCGCACACCGACAACTATGCGCCCACCACCCGATTCCTGGGCTACTTCGATCCGGAGAAGTGCTACACCTACCAGTACAACGCCGCGCCTAACGACACGAATACCGGGGACACGAGCTCCTTCCGGCCCGCCGGCTTGGCCACCAACCGCACCTGCTCCGGCAAATGGAGCGGCAACTTCCTGAACTGGGCCGCCACGGCCACCATCGACCCCTTCCGCTGGGCCATGACGGGCGGACGCCGCGTCGTCGATACCGAGACGGAAACCATTCTTGAAAAAGGCTGGCACTCGGGCCAGGGCCTGTTCGGTGACCGTTCTCTTCCTTCGGCCTATATCGCCGGGGCAACACCCTTTGCCAGCGCAACGAACTTCCGCATCCGGGTCAACGGCATGGGTTTTCGCATGCGCTTTTCGCAGCAAACCCAGCGACTGTTCACGGTCAAGTACTGGAACGGCACCGCTCTCAGCGGCAATGCGAACCTGACCAGTCCGTTATATACAGACAACAATGTCAGCGCGAACCAGGTCTGGTCCGGATCCCCTAGGGCAAACATCGACGCGGACAAGTTCTCAACACAGTTCACAGGAACCTTCGTCGCGCCAGCGACGGGAAACTACAAGTTCAAGCTCCAGCACGACGATGGCGCGCGGCTTTATGTGGACACGACTGGCAGCAGCAACTTCACCAACGCCAATCGGCGGATCAACAGCGCCACCTACACCGACGCAACCAACGCAGATGTCACAAGCGACATCGCTCTTACGGCGGGGCAGTCGTTTTCAGTCCGGATCGACCAGTGGGACAACACGGGCGGTGCCAGCGTCGTCTTGTCATGGCAGCTCCCAGGTGCCACCGCCTACACAAGTTTCTCGGAGCCACTGGACGACGGCGCCGCATTCAGCACCGTGGAGGCCATGACAAGCGCAAACGCCTCCTACGATCTCACGATGCGCACGAAGGTCTGCGACCCTTCCGCAGCAGCGGGCGGCGTCGAGACCAACTGCAAGCAGTACACGAACGGCTGGAAGCCTGAGGGGCTGGTGCAGAAATACGCGAACGACATCCGCTTCAGCGCCTTCGGCTACCTGAACGATGACAATGAACTGCGCGATGGCGGCGTGATGCGTGCCCGCCAGAAATTCGTGGGGCCCACCAAACCGATGCCGGGCCAGGCCGCAGTCGCCAACGCCGCCGCTGAATGGAATGCCACCACGGGTGTTTTCATCCGCAACCCGGACAGCGACGACGCCCTCAACACCGGCGTGAGCGACAGCGGCGTGATGAACTACCTCAACAAGTTCGGTCAGCTCTCGCCCGGCCAGTACAAGAGCTACGACCCCGTCAACGAGCTTTACTACGCCGCGCTGCGCTACTTCAGCAATCAGGGCAACGTGGCTTCATGGTCGGACATATCGAGCGGCAACGCGGCTCAAAAGGCCCGGTGGACGGACGGCTTCCCCATTATCGGCACGTGGGATGACCCGATCCTGTATTCCTGCCAGCGCAACTTTGTGCTCGGCATCGGCGATATCTATACCCACCGGGACAAAAACGTGCCCGGCAACACGCTCACGGACCACGAGCCCGCCATGCCGACGGCGGTGTCCGGGGACCGGCTGTTCGATGCCCCGAGGTCCACCGGAAACGCCAAGGTGCTGCAGGGCATGGGTGCTGGGCTGGGCGCCAGCGGCGATGCCGTGAGCGGCGGCGCCGGCCGTTACTCGACCGATTACATGGCGGGCCTGGCCTTCGAGGCCAACACCAAGGATCTGCGCTCCGACCTCACCGGCGCGCAGACAGTGCAGACCTACTGGGTGGACGTGCTGGAACAATCCTTCTCACGCAACAACAAGTTCTATCTGGCCGCGAAGTTCGGCGGGCTCAAGCAAAGCAAGCTCAAGGAAGCGGGACTGATCGACGCGACGGGGGCGATCAACTTCGACCCGTACACCTACGCCGGCACCATTCCGCTGGATTGGTGGTCCACCAATGGCGAGATCCTGACCGACACACGCAACAACTCGACCTGGGCACGCCCCGACAACTACTTCGCCGCCGGCAAGCCCGACACCATGGTTTCGGGCCTGACCCAAGCCTTCGCCAGCATCGCCAGCAACATCAAGAACTACACCACCTCGCTGTCGCTTTCCACTGCGCAGCCATCGGTGACGGGCGACGTCTCGTATTCCGCGCAATACGACTCCTCCAACTGGAGCGGCGTGGTCAGCGCGCGAGGCATCACCTTCAACGCAGATGGCGTGCCCACCGTGGCCAGCACGCCGAGCTGGACGACCCGCACTACGCTGGAAAACCAGCTGGGCACCGCCGCCACCTCCACCGGCTGGGACAGCAGCCGCCGCGTGGCGACCTGGAATCCCGAGGCCAACAACGGGGCCGGCGGCGGGGTGCCGTTCCGGCTCGCCAACCTCAGCAACGCGCAGAAGCTCGCACTCGACACCACCTACGTCAGCGGCGACGACAGCGCGAACTATGTGAAGTGGCTGCGCGGCGACAGCAGCCTGGAAGGCAGCGGCTACCGCGCGCGCTCCACGGCGGGAGCCACGGGCCTGGAACGCAATCGCCTGGGCGACATCGTCAACTCCCGCGTCACAACCGTGGGCGCGCCCAGTGCCCGTCTTGCGGACACCAGCAACCCCGGCTACAGCACCTTCAAAGAGGCGAACAAGAACCGGCCATTGACGCTGTACGTCGGCGCCAACGACGGCATGCTGCACGCTTTCCGAGGCGGCACCGCGACCGGCGCGGGCCAGGAACTCTTCGCCTATGTGCCGAGCGTGCTGTTCGACAAGGACCCGAGCGACACCACAGCCACGGACGGCCTGCTGGCCCAGCTCGGCCGGCCACAGTACGCCCACCGCAACTACGTGGATGCAACGGCGCTGGCGTTCGACATCGACCTTGCGCGCGCCGGCCGCGCGCCCCAGACCAGTGACACTGCCACCAGCCCCGCGCCCAACTGGCACTCGGTGCTGATCGGCGGGCTGGGCAAGGGCGGGCGTACCTACTACGCCCTGGACATCACCGACCCCACGGCCATGAGCGCCAGCGAAACCGGCACCTCGGGCCTGGCCAGCAAGGTGCTGTGGGAATTCCCCAAGCGCAGCCAACTGCCTGTAGCGGCCGGCGGCACCTGCACCACTGGCTGCGTGGACATGGGCTACACCTTCGGCAATCCGGTGGTGGTCAAGACCAAGAAGTACGGCTGGGTTGTCATCTTCGGCTCCGGCTACAACAACACGGACGGCAGGGGCCATCTTTTCATCGTCAACCCAGCCAACGGCGCGCTCCTGGAACAGATGAGCACTGGTACCGTGGCCTCCAACGGCATGGCGCATCCGGCAGCCTACGTGCAGGACTACACAGACTTCACGGCCGATGCCGTCTACGTCGGCGACCTGAACGGACAACTCTGGCGCTTCGACATCAACGGCACCGGCAGCTACCCCGCCCCCACCAAGATCGCGCAACTTGCAGACGGCGGTGGTGCCGCTCAGCCCATCACCACCCAGCCGCTGGTCCAAGTCCACCCCAAGCTGCGCGAGCGCTACGTGCTGGTGGGCACCGGCCGGCTGCTGGACAGCACGGACATCGCCAGTGGCCAGATGCAAAGCTTCTACGGCATCGCCGATGGCGGCATGGGCCTGGGCGCGTTTGCTACGCAGGCCGGAGATGGCCAGGACTTCCCCGCCACACGCGCGCGAATGGTCAACGTGACGCCGCCGGACGACGGCTCCGCCATTCCCGCCGTCACCAGCACAGCGGGCTGGTACGTCAACCTGGGCGTCGATGGCACGGGTGCAAACGCCGTGAACTGGCGCGTGATCAGCCCGTACACGGCCTTCAGCAGCAGCGTGGCCTTTTCGACCACCCTGCCCACGGGAGATGCCTGCAACCCCTCGGGCAAGAGCCGCGTCTACGCGATGGACTTCGGCTCCGGCAGGACCAAGCTGGTGGACGCCAATGGGAACAACTTGAGCTATGTCAGCGTAGAAGGCGTCGTGACCGACCTGAATTTCATCCGCGTGGGCGGCAAGACCCGGCTGATCTACGGAACCAGCAAGGGCGACGCCGGCAAGGCGCCGGGCGACTTCGACGAGCGTGTGCTCCGGAAGCTGCTGAACTGGCGGGAAATATCACTGGAATAGGGGCTGCGGAAAGGGCGCGGCACATGCGGGCTGCTGGCGGGAAGTGGGGGCTTGTGGCGCCATGCGGACCTCACAAAGAAGTCGCAGCTTCGCCAGGATCAGGCGTGGGTTGCGGCCGACGCCGCACATCACCGCATGCAGCGCGTCGTCCAAGGCACCCTTGAGCGGATTGCACCAAAGACGCCCATCCATCTTCATATGCTCGATCGCCGGCTCGATGGCCCTGTGCCGTCGCTCTGAGCGTTCGGGTGATGCCCCGGTTCTGGCCCGAGCGCAGGACGTGCGCCCCCTTCGATTTGTGCGCCCTTGCAGCCCTTGTCCACGATCGCCGTGGTGGGCTTGCACTCGGCAAGGATGCTCACTTGTTAGAGAGTCTCGGCCAGCGTGTGGCCGTCGTGTAGATTGCCCGGCGGGCTCCGCATGCCCACCACCAGGCCTTCCTTCAAGGTCGTCGCAATGCTCCCCTTCACGCCGAACTCGTAGGGCGTTCAGCCTTGCCTTGGAGATGCACTCGACCATGGGAACGTACAAGGCATGCGGCTTGTTCTTGTCCTTCGCCGGGCGAGGACGCGAGCCGTGGGTGTGAGCAAGTCGCTGACCTTGGTTCGTGCCTGCTCGGGCAGCGCGCCAAGTTGGGACACGCCACCTCGCGCGGCACCCGCCCCATCCGCACGCGCAGTGTGCGACGGCGCGGCGCATGCGCTTGAACTGCTTGGCCTGGGCATAGCGCCCGATCTGCGCGGCCAGCCTCGGGGCGATGCGGCTGTAGGCTCTGGCGCAGGTTCAGACCCTGTTCTTCGGCGGCCTTCTCCAAGTGCTGGCGGCTCCTCTGCAGCAGCCAGCCGCCGGTGGGGTGCGCAATTGCCTTGGGCGTCACGGTCGTGTCGCCGATGACACGGTTCCCGCTAGAGGCCTTCACGACGCCGCCGCACCGGACTGCGTCGCAGTCACCATCAAGAGCGGCTTCACACCTTCGTCGCCGATGCGCTTCCACCAGCGTGTGTGAGGCTGCTCGGGTCATTGATTCGGGTCATTGATTTCGAATCCGACTCTTAGTTTTTCCAAGTTTTGTCCACATCCGATTGGTCAATTGAAATCTGGCCCCAAAATTTATCCAGAACACGGATGGTAGCTTCACGCAGAAGCAGATCGACAGCGCATCCACAGGCTTAGACAGCGCGCACAGAACTTCTTGGCGTGAGTTGGCGGACTGAATATTGGCTAGAGTGAACTGCTGCGGCTGGCCCCGAGCAAATCAGAACTAATACGCTCGCCGAGCCTTCAATTAGGAGAAAGTCATGTCATCGAGATGTTCGTATTAGCGCCATTCGCATGGGCAATTGGAGCCTGCATTTTTGACTTGGAATATGCCCCTGTATCTGCGAACCACCTTCAAGGCCGCAAGAATCTTAAGAGACCCCAGACCTACAGACAACTTTCACCAAGAATTTCAGCGCAAATTAACCAGAATAAATCCACGATATCAGTTTTGTCACTGACCGCGCATTCGCTGCCAAATATTGCACAACCCAATTGCAACCAAATGCACAAATCAAGAGGAATGAGTCATACCAACTCATTTTTTTGGCGCGGCCAAAAATCCATCGACTGGCGCAAACCCTAGAAATTCTGCTCGGCGATTCAGAACAACAATCCAATCACGACTGCGCCGCCCCGTCAGAGGAAGATAATAAATATCTTCCACCTTCAGATCATTGCTTCTTGAAATATCGTTAATTAATTTTTTCAATTCCCAGGGCCGTCGCTCCTTAAGCAAAAGGGATATAGGCTTCATTTTTTCACGCAATTCCTCGCGGTTCGGGGACAACTCCTTCCACCAACCAGGCCGGGCACTCGGCTCTATGCCTTGAAGTGATAAAGTCAACGCCCGAAGCATCTCGTCATTGTCGCGAGGTTCTCTAATTCCGATCAGACGAGGACCAGCCCATGAAAGCTTGCGCAAACGGGGAGGGGCATCGACGAGTTCGTTTTTTTCGATATCAGCTGCAGCCACCACGACCAACCGGTCTACCTCAAATACCAGCACGACAGGACGTGACTCTGCAACGGCATACAATCCGTAACCAAGCGCTGCGATCTGTACAGTTAAGACGACTGACAAATCAAAAATTAGCTGTGCCTTTGTTTTTTTTGGCGAATAAACTATTGCTGTAAGTACAGGCCCGCACGTTACATCCACGCATACCAGCACGAGAAAGAGATTTGCCCCTCCTGTTAGCTTTGAATAAGGGTAGGGATGCCATATAAAAAAAACCAATAAAGCCACGCCTCCAACTAGAGCAAGGCTAACAAAAAAATGGAAGAACGACGCCGAAAATTTATTCCCAATTTTTACCGTTCTAACATCCATACTGATAGCCTGAGGCTTTCGATTTATACAAAAAAATGGGCGCCGTAGCGCCCATTGAATTGCTTGCTGCCTATTTCAGCGGCATTGTGCGGGTGCAAATTTGGCGAGCACCGTACCGGCAGTAGCTACAGTGATGCCGCGACCACCTGCGGAATCACTCGTCGTCGAAGCGCAACCCCAGTCGAGGGAGCCAGAACGACCGGCCGTAACTGCGGCGAAGGCAGTTTCACCAGCGCCGGCAGCGCCCGAACGAATCCAAGGGGTCAGCGTAATAGTATTAGCCCCAGCACTCAGGCCAACAGCAGTAGCGTTGTAGGTGATTACAAGTTCGGGATTCGCTGTTTGCGCATCGCCGGCATTTGCAGGCGCGCTGGAAAAAAGGATTGAATTGACAAATTTCGAGTTTGCACCGGTACCCGAGGCTTGAGCATTCCATGTACGGGTTACATTGCCCATATCAACCAACGAGGCAACGCCTTCAGAAGCCAGCGCCACTTTCGCCGGCTCGACAAGGGTGAGCCCTTCCGAAATGCGGGTGCGCACTGTGTAGTCTTGATATGCCGGCAGCGCGATGGCAGCCAAAATACCGATGATCGCCACAACGATCATCAATTCAATGAGGGTGAAACCCTTTTGCACGGAACGTGCGATGGAACGACGGTTCATTCACTAACTCCAGGTAGGTTGGTTGTTACGCCCGGGAACCTGCCCGGAGCGAGGTACCTTCCGCAGCATCCGTGCCACCCGTCTCCAGGCCCTCCCACCGACTGAACACGTCACCTGGAGCCACTTTGGCGTTACACCACGTGACACAACTTGCCTCAAGATGCGACACTTCGTGACAAATTTGTCATGCCAATGCGCCCACTGACCGGGGGTCAGAAAGTTAGGACACCATCCACCTTCAGCCAGCGAATGTCCCGCTGCCCCATGCCTGCCGCGTGCTCGGTCACCAAGGCTTCGATCTGGCTCATGATCTCGTCGGTCTCGGCGGGCTTGGTGTGGGTGATGTAGATCGGGTACTGCTTGCCCGGCGCGATGTGGGCCAGCTCACCGGCCAGAACGGCGGGTGACAGGTGCAGGCTGCGCTCCGCCAGTGCCTGCTCGCGGCTGCTGAATGCCGTTTCGATCACGAGCATTGCCACCTCGAGCTCGTTCACGCGCTCCCAGAAGGGCGCGTTGCGCTCGGTGTCGCCGCTGAACACCCAGTGGGCGCCGCCCTCGGCCCTTCGCACGGCGAAGCCGCAGGCCGGCACGGTGTGGAACGCGGGCAGCACTTCGACCATCTTGGGCTCGCGGCTGCCCAGCGGCAGTTGCTGGCCCACCGCGATGTCGTGAAAGCTCACGAAGGGCGCCTCCTGGCTGGGAATGCTCTCGAAGTCCGGCCAGATGACGTTGTTGAACACGTGCGTGCGCAGCGCGTCGATGGTGTCCCGCAGCGCGTGAACGCGCAACGGCTGCGTGCGGCGGCTGCCGATGGCGTCGAGCATCAGGGGGAGCGCTGCGATGTGGTCGAGGTGGCTGTGCGTGAGCACGACGTCGTCGATGCCGACCATTTCATCGAGC
>Ga0209025_1003767_pt1 | contig 13888 bp, 13 predicted proteins | sample AraplaMF_Col_mLB_FD_184256 | JGI IMG/M metagenome (GOLD analysis project Ga0209025, IMG submission 184256) | Arabidopsis root microbial communities from the University of North Carolina, USA - plate scrape MF_Col_mLB (SPAdes) (version 2) | ecosystem: Host-associated > Plants > Roots > Endosphere... | reverse complement strand
AATGATGTTCCGCATGGAGGTGTCAAGGCCACCGGGTGTGTCGATCTCAAGGATAATCAGGCCCGCTCCATGTGCACCGGCACGCTGAAGGCCTCGCGTCACATAATCTGCTGTTGCAGGCCCGATGGCGCCGTTTACCTTGAGAACGACCGCTACGCGATTGGATTGCGCCGCCGCCGATAGTGTCAAGATGCCAAGAGCTGAGAGCAGCGAGAACAACAAGACCAGGATTGGCGGCAGCCACCGCCAACGCTTCAAACTCAGCGCTACCACCTGCGGAACGCTCATGATTTCTAATATATGTCAGAAATCACAAAGAGAAAGAAAAGCGTCGCAGGCGTGCGCCACAAGAATACGAACGCAAAGTGAACTTTCGCTCGTGCGGTCCGCTCAGCTTGCGAGAGCGACGCCTCAAGTCACAGATGGTCTCTTGAGCACAGTGTCTGATGTTGCCGCTATTCCTTCATCAGATAGCGTCGGACGTCGGAAAGCCGATCCTGGAACTGCGGTGACGACCGGGAAAAATCCAAAAAAAGCTGATGCAAACACTCTAAATAAAGCCTCTGATGTGGTAAAATTTGCAACTCGCTCGAGGATGAGATGCCGAGCGACGTTTCGACTTTTCGCAGAGTGGTTTGCTTGGGTTTCGAGGTCGCGTTTCCGCTGTGTCGGAAAGGGTGAAGCCCCCCGATAAAGAGTCCTCGGGATAACATCTCGGAATGGGAGGTGTACAATGCTCCGCAGATTGTTTCTCACCTTGGCTATTGCGACGTCCGCGCTGACGATCAATGGCGTCGCGTGGGCCGACATCACGGTCCTAGTGCCGTCGGGCAGCGAAGGCAACGGCCTTACCGCCGCTGCCGGGGACTACTCGAAATTGAAAGGCTCGAAGGTTGAAATCGTCCAGGCGCCCTATGCCAATGTCTTCGAGAAGGCGGCGAATGCCGGCCAGACAAAATCGGGCGCTTTCGACATCGTACTGATGGACGACCCGTGGATTCCATTCTTTGCCGAAAATGGTCATCTCGAGGATCTGAGCCCCTATTTCGCCAAGCTTGGGGTCCCGGGCCCCGACAACGACTTCCTTGCAAAGTCGCTGGCGGTCTGCCGCAACCCATACAACACCGGTCCGTTTGTCTGTATCCCCTATGTCGGCAATGCGCAGATGTTCTTCTATGATGGTGCCAGGTTCGCCCAGGCTGGCGTTTCGGGCGCACCCGCGACGTGGGACGATGTCTACAAGGCGGCCAAGGTGATCACCGACGCAGGCAAAGGCCGCTTCTATGGCTACGTGTTCCGCGGCGGACAGGGTAACAACGTGGTCGCCGATTTCATGCCGCTTCTGTGGTCCTACGGCGGCAACCTTTTCAACGCCGACCGCACCAAGGTGACGCTTGACACCAAGGAGGCCAAAGACGCGATGACGATGTTCATGCAGCTGAAGGGCATCTCGCCGAAGGGTGTTGAGAGTTTTGCCCCCGAGGACGTCGGTCGCTCAATGACGTCGGGCATCGCCGCCTCGTCGATCAACTGGCCGAATTGGGTCGCGACGTTTGAGGACCCGAGCCAGAGCCAGGTGGTCGGCAAGATCTCCTATGCGCCGATGCCGGCAGGCACGCACGCCGGGTCATCGGAGATAGGCCATTGGACCATGGGCATCATGTCGGCGTCCAAGAACAAGCAGGAGGCCTTCGACTTCATGATCTGGGCGACGTCACCGGAACAGATCAAGATTTCCGCCACGCGCGGCAATCCGCCCGTCCGCTTCTCGGTTTTCACGGACCCCGAACTCACCTCGCAGGCGCAGTTCCGACACTACCCGACGCTGATGCAGGCGATTGACTTTTCGACCCCACGGCCGCGCCATCCGAAGTGGCCCGAGATCGAGAACGCACTCGGCATCGAGCTTTCCAAGGCAGTTGCCGGCAGTGAAGACGCGGACAAGGCGCTTGCCAATGCGCAGGTGGCCATCGAGAAGATTACCGGTATCGGCAAATAGCACGCCGGTTTTCCCATCGTCAGCGAAGCGGGGTTCGCCCCCGCTTCGCACTCTGATTGGCGAGGCGTCGGGCAATTCTCCGACGCGACGGGTGTCCCGAGATGCAAGAGCGGATGAATGATCCAACGATGACCGGCACGGTTGGGGGCATCGGTTCAGCTTTCGAGCGCTGGCGCGAGCGGCACCTGCGTGTCCTCATGTTGGCGCCCACGCTCCTGATCCTTGCAGGGCTGACGCTGTTTCCGACCGTCTACATGTTCACTGCGGCCGTCCAGAAGGTCAGCCCAGACCCGGATGTGCCTCGTGAGTTCATCGGTCTCGGCAATTTCGCGCGGATACTCGCCGACCCGGAACTCCATGTCGCCGTCAAGAACACGGTGGTGTTCACCAGCATTGCGGTGACGCTTGAGTTCCTGCTTGGCCTCGGCCTTGCATTGCTTTTCGACAAGTACATTCGCCGGCTGAATTTCCTCAAGACGATCCTTTTGGTGCCGATGATGATCCCGCCGATCGCCGTCGCGCTGACGTGGAAGCTCATCTATCAACCCCAATTCGGCGTCCTCAACGAATTGATGTTTCGCCTCGGATTGCCATCGCAGGCCTGGGCCGGCGATGTCAACCTCGCCATGGGAACAATCATCGCCGCGGACGTTTGGGAGTGGACGCCATTCATCTTCCTCCTGATGCTGGCCGGGCTGGCGAGCCTGCCAAGCGAGCCCTACGAGGCGGCGCAGGTCGATGGCGCCTCTGCCTGGCGCCAGTTCTGGGACCTGACGGTCCCCTTCCTCAAGCCGGTGATCGCCATTGCCCTGATTCTCAGGATCATGGATGCGCTCAGATTGTTCGACCTGGTGTTTATCCTGACGGTGGGCGGTCCGGCGGGGGCAACCGAGACGCTCAGCCTTTATGTCTTCAAGGTCGCGTTCACATTCGTTGATATCGGCTATGCCGCCGCCATCTCGCTGGTGATCCTGTTCGTGACAGTCGGCTTTAGCAGCTGGTTCATCAAGCGAATGCGGCTGGCGGATTGAGGAGGTTTGGATGACAACCCGCGTCCAGCATCGAGCTACAGAAGTGATCTCCCGCCTGCTGGCTTATCTGGTGATGGCCTTCGCCCTGTTCATCACCATCTTCCCGATCTATTGGCTCGCCGTGAATTCGTTCAAGCTCGACATCGACATCTTCGCGGTGCCCCCGGTGTGGTTCGAATTCTCGCCGACCCTCAAGCATTATGACGCCGCCTTCATTGGCCAGCCGTTCCTGATCTATGCCTTAAACAGCCTGATCATCGCAGTCACGACGACGATTGTGTCGCTAGTTTTTGGGACTATGGCCGGCTACGCCTTGGCCCGCTTCGACTATCCCGGTCGGTGGCGGTACCAGATCTCGTTTTGGATCCTGTCAACGCGCATGATGCCGCCGATCGTGACGATCATTCCGCTGTTCATATTCTTCAACTTCTTCGGCCTGCTGAATACGAAGCTTGCCGTCGTCGTTGCTTACACCGCCTTCAACCTTCCCTTCGTGACCTGGATGATGAAGAGCTACTTCCAGGATCTTCCCCCCGAGCTTGAGGAGGCGGCAATGGTCGACGGAGACACGCGGTGGGGCGCATTCTTGCATGTGGCATTGCCCTTGGCCCGGCCCGGTCTCGCCGCGACGGCGATCTTCAGCCTGATCCTTGCCTGGAACGAGTTCCTGCTGGCGCTGATCCTTACCCAGACGGAGCGGGCGATGACGCTGCCGGTCGGTATCTCCGGCCGGGTCACCCAATACACGACCCATTGGGGCGAGATCAGCGCGGCCGGCTTCCTTGCCAGTGTCCCGATCATAATCTTCGCGCTGATCGTGCAGCGCCATCTCGTGCGCGGCCTTTCGTTCGGCGCGGTGAAGGGGTGACGCATGGCTTCCGTGACCTTCAGGAACGTCGTCAAGAAATTCGGCAAGTTCACGGCCGTCATGAACCTCAACCTCGAGGTTCGCGACAACGAGTTTCTCGTTCTGCTCGGACCTTCCGGTTGTGGCAAGACAACGACGATGCGCATGGTCGCGGGTCTCGAGGAAGCCACGTCGGGCGATATCTACATCGACGCCGATCGGATCAATGGTGTCCTGCCCAAGTATCGCGACGTGGCGATGGTGTTCCAGTCCTATGCCTTGTATCCGCACCTCAGCGTCGCCGATAATATCGGTTACCCGCTGAAGATCCGCAAAGTGCCGCCCGCCGAATGCAAACGGCGAATAATGGAGGTCGCGCGTAGGGTCGAACTGGACACGCTGTTGTCCCGTCTGCCGAAGGAGCTATCGGGCGGGCAGCGTCAGCGCGTCGCACTCGCGCGCGCCATTGTCCGCACCCCCCGGGTCTTTCTCATGGACGAGCCGCTGTCCAACCTCGACGCCAAGCTTCGCACCCAAATGCGCGCGGAACTGAAGCACCTCCAGCATGAGCTTCAGGTGACGACGATCTACGTGACCCACGACCAGATCGAGGCGATGACGCTTGCGCACCGCGTCGCAGTGATGAACAATGGCGTGATCGAGCAGCTTGGCACGCCGCGGGAGATCTACAACGATCCACGCACGCTCTTCGTTGCCGGCTTTATTGGCTCGCCGCCAATGAACCTGATCCCCGGGGAAGTGAAGAACGGCGTGTTCGCCAGTGCCGGCCTCAGGGTAGGCGGCATCGGCCGGGCCGACGTCTCTCGCGCCGTACTCGGCGTCCGCCCGGAGGACGTCCACGTCGCGGGTGCCGGCGACGCCGACGTCAATCTGCTTGCCCCGATCTATTCGGTGGAACTCACGGGCGAGAGCACGCTGGTCAGCTTGCGGTTGGGCAATCAACTCATGACCTTGCGCGCTGACAAGAACTTCGCCGGTCAGATCGACCAGCAGATCGGCGTCAAGCTTGCGGCCGATCGCGTGTTTCTGTTCAACGAGGAGTCTCGAGATCGTGTGGACGTCTGACATCCGCGCAGCTGTGATGGTGATCGCCATGACATCCCGCGCCGTTGCTGCCGACGTCGGCCCCGTTGTTGGCAATCCGCTGATCGAGGTTCCCGCCGGGAGGTTCATCTTCGGGCGCGTCGACGGCCCTGAAAACGAACGCCCACGGCGCGAACTGGAGGGGCAGGCCTTCGCGATCAATCGGACCGAGATCACGAACCGGCAATATGGGCTCTTCGTCAAGGAGACCGGCCATCGTACTGCCTTTTACGCCAATCATCCAATCCTGGGATTGGACGACCATCCGGTCGTCGGGGTGAGTTGGGGAGACGCGGATGCCTTCTGTCGCAACTACGGGTTGGTTCTACCGACGGAACAGCAATACGAGAGGGCGGCGCGAGGAACTCAGGGCAGCGCGTTTCCATGGGGCGACGTCCCACCAGGCAATACGCGGGCAAATTCGGGAGCGGATGTCTGTTGTTCCGGCGACGCGCGCGATGGGTATCCGATGACCGCACCGGCGGTGTCCTTCGCCGATGGCGCAAGCAAAGAGGGCGTCCTCAATCTTGTCGGCAATGTCTGGGAGTGGACCCGTGATGTCTACGCGCCGTACGAAGGCGGGACCGCGGCGAGGAGCGCCGGGCTTTACCGCGTGCTTCGTGGTGGCTCCTGGAACAGCGACAAAAACCACCTGACGACGACCTATCGGCTCGCCTATGATCCGGAATTCCGGTTCTCAGCCAATGGTGGCTTCAGATGCGTCCGTTCTACACCTTGATTGTCGTCACCGGTTTTCTGCTCCTAGCCGCCGGCGCCGGTGCTGAACCGACGGCGCCGGCCGGCTACAGGCTCGAGACCTTCAACACGCCGGGTGCCGCCTTCGCCGGCCTGTCTCGCGACGCAGGAGGCTTACTCGTCAGCGATCTCGCCAGCGGCCGGCTCTACCGGCGTGGCGCGGACGGCAAGCTTGTCGCATTCGGTCCGATATTTCCCCATGGCCTCGACGTGATCGGCGACCCGACCGGTCCATATCATGTCGTGCGCGCCGGTGATGACCTTGTCATCGCTCAAGGTTGGACGCCAGTCGGCTCCAAGGAGGGGCCGTTCGACCACGCGCTCGTTGCGCTGGACGCCGCCGGTCAGCTCCGTGTCATCAACAGCGATTTTTGGAATCCATTCGACTTCATTGTGGCGGGCGGAAGCTACTACGTGGTCGACGCGGCACGAAACAGCGTCGAACGCGTGGAGCCCGACGGCCGGAAAAGCACGCTTTTGACGTTCCAGCGCATGGGCCAGGCGGCCACGGCGCTCCGTAGCCTTTCGCCAACGGAGTTCGCCGAAGGCAACAGCTACGAAGCCGATGCGGTGCCGGTTGGTATCGCCCTTCACGGCGGGCGCCTATATGTAGCGCTGTTCGGCGGCTTTCCCTTCCCTGCCGGAGCTGGAAAGATCGTTTCCATTCCAGAGGCTGGCGATCGGTCAACGCCGCAGATTGACGTGGAAGCGCTCAATGCGCCCGTGAGTATTGTTTTCGACAAGGGTGGAGAGATGCTCGTTCTCGAACATGGCACCTACGACCAGAAGGATGGTTTTCGCAAGGCGAGCGGAAGATTGCTCAAGTTCAATAAAGGGGGGCGGGAACGGAAGACTATTCTCGAGGGCTTGACCCGCCCAGTGTCTGTGCTTGTCTGGGATGAACGGCGGATCGTCATTTCCGAGCTGGGCGGCAACCTTTATGTGTTGACCCGCGTATCTGCTCGCTGACCGTGGCTTTGCGGAATTGGTTGGATCGCATGAGGAGGTATGGCGCTACCACACAGGTCGTCTCGCCAGCACCGGCGATGCAGCTCACCCTGCAAGGCATCGAGTTTGCCGCCGTGCTCTGGTCGGAGGGGCTGTCGCGTCACTTCGACAATCGACGACAGGTTGGCGCCTATGCCGGCCTTCCGCCGACTTGGCAAAGTGGCTCGGTCGATCTCGCCCAAGGGGTCTCGGAAATCCGGCAATACGAGACTGAACGACGTTGATCCAGATGGCCTGACTATGGGTGCGTCATCAACCGCGCGGCGCTCACCGTAAAAGCGCAAAAAACTGCCTTGCCTCTTTCAGCATGTGAAAAATCGGCGCACGTTTCTTCCAGTCGATTGCTTATCTTGCAGGAAACGACTGGAAGATCGATGCCGGCAGGGCGAAAAGCTTGTCTCCAAACACCAAGATTTGGTCGCCCGTATAGATCACTAAGCCGATAATGTCCCAGTGTTTTCCTGGTCCATTCTTGAAACTGTGGAAATTTTTGAAATCGCTGAACGACACCGCCGATGAGGCCTTCATTTCGAAGCCTACCAGTAGATTTCCATTCTCCGCGAGAATGTCGATTTCTGGTCCGTTGCGATCTCGCCAATGGAATAGACGCCACTCTTGGCGCTGAAGCGGAAGAGATTTCAGGAGTTCCGTGAGGATGTAGTTTTCGAACAATGAACCCAATGATGTCTGGTCTTTTCCGAGCGTATAGTCGTTGGCGGTTATTCCACGCAAAGCCGCCGCAACCCCTGTATCAATAAGGTGGTATTTAGGGTGTCGGACGTCTCGGCCAGCTTCGCCCGATGTCCAAGCGGGCAATCGATACACAATCGACAGGCGCTCGAGAATATCGAGATACTCGCTGACTGTCTGTCGCTGAATTCGCACCTTCTCACCAAGTTCAACAGTGTTCAGCTCGTTGCTGGTCCTGGCGGCCAATTGATTGATCAGTCGCCCCATAGAATCCGGACGTCTGATCTTCGTGACATCAGCGACATCTTTGTCGACGATCGTATCGACATATTCCCTATAGCGCCGTTGCCGCGGTCTTTCGGCCAACGGCCGAATTTCCGGAAAGCCACCCCGAATGATCCGATCGATCGTTTCTTCCCTGGAAACCGAAACACACTCGGGCAGTGCTTTCACTTCGCCGCTCTCTTTCGCCCAATCAAGCAGACGACAAGGCCCTGACGAGCCGATTTCCGCAGAACTTAGTGGAAGCAGTCTTAATGTTTGAACTCTTCCAGCAAGCGAATCCATAACGTCTGCCGACGCGAAGATATTCGAGGAGCCAGTCAAGATGAATTGTCCCATCTGCCGATTTGTGTCGACAATCCTCTTTATAGCGAGGGCGATCTGTTTCGATCGCTGAACGTCGTCAATGACAACCGGTTTTCCCGCGGCTTTGTCGAACAGGAGTTGGACTTGGCCTTGTGCCTCGGTTTCGAATGCCTGAAGAACCTTGTCGTCGTCCAACGTTACGAATACGCCGTGCTCCAACATATCTCGCACCAGCGTCGTCTTGCCGACCTGCCTTGGTCCGATGAAGTTGACAACGCGGGCACTCTCCAATGCCTCATTCAGTTCTGACTTTAAATGGCGTTGATATAGGGTTTGAGGCATCGCATGATCCTGAACGATTCGAAAATAGTTAGTATGTACAATAGCTTAGTCCGTTGACAGGTCAGTCTAAATTCAGCGAAATGTCTGCTAAAGTTTAAGCGAAATGTCTGTTAAGATTGCCGCAAAATGTTCGTTTGAGGTAAAGCGTTTTGCTCGTTTGATATCTAGCGAAACGTATGTTGGTAATCATAGGAATGTTGGAAGCGCTGCAAAAACTCCGTTACGCCACCGCGGAGCCGATGGCCGGAAGTCAGAACGGCAGACGAACTCGGAATTTGGTAGATCCTATGAGGAGGCTATAGCGACCAGCCCTGTGGCAGGGCGAGGTGCTTAACCACCACAAACACCCCACCTCGGAGGCAAGCATGCCTATTTCAGCGCACCGATCCGGAACGCCGGCCGCTTCCACCCTCCTCGTAGGATCTACCTAATTCCCGGTCTTTTGTCGTAAATTAATGCTATCGAAACATTGCCGGTAGCGACGCGCTCGGCACTAAATCGCGATCGATCAGATCTCGCTTGCTGGGTGGAACAGGCCCGGCTCAGTCACCGAATTTCAGCCGCTCCAGGATCAACGGATCATATTTCGGAGCTAGGATCCGCTGACGGTCTGCCTCCGGTTCGTTCAGCGGTTCAACGGGTCTAAGCTTATCTTTGGCCTCCAGGGCAAGGCGCTGATAGATGCCGGTTCCCTGGCGCTTCCAGGCGATCTCTTTTTCGCTGAGCTCGCGAATGACCCTGACTGGCGATCCGACCGCAAGTCTGTTTGGCGGGATATCGGCCCCGGCCTTGACGAAAGCCATGGCCGCAACGATCGAATTTTCGCCGATCACTGCTTCGTCCATAACGACCGCGTTCATCCCGACCATGGCATTGCGACCAATCCGGCAGCCGTGCAGAACCGCTCCGTGGCCGATATGGCCGTCTTCGCCAATCACCACCTCGATGTCAGGAAAGCTGTGAACGACGCAGGTCTCCTGGACGTTTGAGCCGCGTTCCATGACGATCCGTCCGAAATCGCCGCGCAGCACCGCACAGGCACCGACATAGCAGGCTGGGCCGATGATGACGTCGCCGATCACAACCGCCGCCGGATGGACGAAGGCTGTCGGATGGATGACGGGCACGACGCCGTCATAGGAGTAGACCTGCGCCATCTCGTTCAGTTCCTTGTCCTGGCGACCATCGTCAACACGTCGTATTGCGCGACCGTCGCCCCGTTCTGGTTGGTCACCCTGCAATCCCAGCGCACCTCGCCATGTTCGGCGCCGATGCGCGGATTGATTTCCTTGCAGGTCAGTTGCACCTGCAACGTATCGCCCGGATTGACGGGCGTGAGGAAGCGCAAATTGTCAATGCCGTAATTGGCGAGGACCGGACCGGGGGCCGGATCGACGAACAGACCGGCAGCGAAAGAGACGATCAAATAGCCATGGGCAACGCGCCCATCGAAGAAGGGATTGGCGCGGGCGGCTTCCTCGTCCATATGGGCGTAGAAGGTGTCACCGGTGAAGTTGGCGAAGTGCTCGATATCCTCAAGCGTGACCGTGCGGGTGCCGGTGACGAGCTGGTCGCCGATGCGCAATTCGGCCAGCGACTTGCGGAACGGATGTTCGCCATCCTTACGCACCTCGCCATCCGGAACCCAGCGGCCGGTGACAGCCGACAAAAGTGTGGGCGAACCCTGCACGGCCGTTCGCTGCATATAGTGCTTTACCCCGCGCAGCCCACCGAGCTCCTCGCCGCCGCCGGCGCGTCCGGGACCGCCATGCACGAGACCCGGCAGTGGCGAGCCATGGCCGGTCGACGTCTTGGCGCTCACGCGGTTGCCGATCAGCACGCGGCCGTGGAACGGCGCCATGCCAAGGACGACCTCTTCGGCAAAGGCCGGGTCGTTCGTGAAGACCGAGGAGACTAGGCTTCCCTTGCCACGACGGGCAAGGTCGACGGCTTCTTCGGCGCTCTCATAGGGCATGACCGTGCTAACTGGGCCGAAGGCCTCGACGTCGTGAACGGCCCGAGCGCCCCATGGCTTGTCGCAAAAAAGGAGAACCGGATTGAGGAAGGCGCCGGCATCGGCGTCGCCCGACACGATACGCGGATTGTCAGGGTCGCCGGCGACGATCTCGGCGTCGGCCAGGAGATCGCGAATGCGGGCACGGACCTCGTCGCGCTGGGCAAGGCTTGCAAGCGGACCCATGCGGACGTTGTCATCGGCCGCGTTGCCAAGTGCTGTCTTGCCAAGGCGTTCCTTAAGTGCGGAGATCAGCGCATCGCAATAGGCACGGGGTGCGATAACACGGCGGATCGCGGTGCACTTCTGGCCGGCCTTTGCCGTCATTTCACGAGAGACTTCCTTGACGAAAAGGTCGAATTCCTCGGTGCCCGGTCCGGCGTCGAGGCCGAGGATTGAGGCATTGAGGCTGTCTGCCTCCATCGTGAAGCGCACGGAATTTTCGATGATCGCCGGATGCGTTTTCAGTTTGCGACCAGTCCGCGCCGAACCCGTGAATGTGACAACATCCTGTCCGTCGACGTGGTCCAGGAGGTCGCCGACAGAACCGCAGACGAGTTGCACGGCGCCTTCGGGTAGTAGACCGGTTTCGACCATACGGCGGACAACCAGCTCAGTAAGATATGCCGTCTGGCTTGCCGGCTTGACGATCGCCGGCATGCCGGCAAGCAGGGTCGGCGCCAGCTTCTCCAACATGCCCCAGACCGGAAAATTGAATGCATTGATGTGAATTGCGACGCCCTGAAGCGGCGACAGGATGTGCCGGGCCGAAAACGTACCGTCGCGCGACAGCGTTTCCACGTCGCCATCGACGAGCACGCGCGTATTGGGCAGCTCGCGCCGGCCCTTTGAGGCATAGGACAGCAACGTGGCGATGCCACCGTCGATATCGATCCAGCTGTCAGCCTTCGTCGCACCGGTTGCCGAGGAAAGGGCGTAGAACTCCTCCTTGCGCTCCATCAGCGCCTGGCCAAGTGCTTTCAGCGCGGCGGCACGTTCATGAAACGACATGCGGCGCAGGGCCGGGCCCGCCTTCTCGCGCCCGTAGGCCACAGACGCGGCGAAGTCGACGCCGGTGGAATCAATCCATGCCACCGGTACGCCCGTGGAGGCATCAAGCAACTGGGTGCCGTCCTTCGTGCCGGGAACCCAGCGGCCATAGACGTAGCTTTCGAGGCGATACGGCGGGTTTACCAGAACGTTCATCGTTTTATCCTTCAAGTCAGTTCAGATTACGCGCAGCAAGCTGCGCATCAACGGCCCCCTGCCATTCGCACAGCAGCGCCTCATTGGGTGTGTGGCGCAGGCCGAAGCGAGCCAGCGTTTCGTAACGGGCAGAGACAGACAGACCGAAGCTTGCGGCAACGCGCGGGCGCCAATATGCGATCGCTTCACGCGCCGCCCTCGCACCATTTTCGCCTTCGGCAATCCGTTTCAGCGCTTCGATGCCAAGGTCGGTGTGATGCGCCTCTCGCGGCAGGATCGCGCGGAACACGTCGGCAAGCGGTTGATAGGAAACGTGGGTGAGTTCGCGCAGCTGGATAGTGCTTGCGGTGCCCATCAGCACGTTCATGACGACCGCATCGATCCAGCCTTGCAGCGGATAGTGGAAAACGGAAAGGCGCATGTCACCGCCCTGACGCGCTGCACCGATGTCGGCCTCGCGTGACAGGCGCGCATCCCACGGATGATGAACGGCATAGCGGCCGGTATCGGCGCCGAAGCTTCCCATGATCTCAAGCACGCGACCCGCATGATCGGTCTTTTCGAGTACGATCTTCGCTGATGCGATGCGCTCCTTTATCCCGGGCGCATCGTTGATTGTGTCGGCAAAGCCGGCAGCGCCGGCAAGCTCGCTATCGACAAAGCTCGCCATCAGGCGCAGAAGCTCGCCGCGATAGCGCGGGGGGACATTGTCAGGCGACGTCAGCACGCCACCCTTGAGCAGGTATTCCTCGATCGGCATCGTATCGGACATCGGCAATTCCTCCTTCGCTTTGGCGCCTCACTGGTCGTAGCTGACCACGACACGGTCGCTCAGCGGATAGCACTGGCAAGTCAAGACGTAGCCCTGGCGGACCTCATAGTCCTCGAGTGCATGGTTGACCTCCATCTCGGTCTCGCCCTCGAGCACCTTGGCCCGGCAAGTCGAACAGACGCCTGCCTTACAGGCGTAGGGGGCGTCCATGCTGTTTTCGAGAGCCGCTTCGAGCAGCGTTTGCCTCTGCTTCGGCATCTTGAAGACGCGGGTGGCGCCGTCGAGGGTTACGGTCGCCTCGCATGCAGCCTCTCTGTCGGCGGCCGAAGCGCTTTCGTCCTTGCGGCGTGCGCGGCCGGGCTGCGAGGAGGCGAAGAGCTCGAATTTGATCTGCTCGTCGCGCATGCCGTGATCGCGAAGTTCAGTTGCGATCGTCAGCATCATGGGTTCTGGACCGCAGATAAAGGCGGTATCGACCGACGTCGGATCGATCCAGTGCTTGAAGAGCGCTTTGCACTTCTCGGCGTCGATCCGGCCGGTGAAAAGGTCGATATCCTGGGCTTCGCTTTCCAGCACATGCAGAATCGACAGGCGGCCAAGATAGGTATTCTTCAGGTCGTCCAGCTCCTCACGGAACATGATCGAACTGATCTGTCGGTTTGCGTAGACGAGCGTGAAGCGCGAACGGGGCTCGCGCGCAAGCGTGGTCTTGATGATGGAGAGCACCGGGGTGATGCCGCTGCCGCCGGCAAAGCCGAGATAGCTCTTGGAAATCTCAGGTTCGATCGCGGTGAAGAACGCGCCCATCGGCGGCATCGCTTCCAGCGTATCGCCGATTTGCAATTCTTCATTCGCCCAGGTCGAGAAGCAGCCGCCATCCACCCGCTTGATGCCGACCCTTAACACGCCTTCATCACGTCCAGCGCAGATCGAATAAGATCGGCGCAGCTCCTCGCCATCGAACTTGCGACGGAACGTCAGATACTGGCCCTGCGTGAAATCGAAGGCACCACGGTCCTCGTCTTGCGGTGCGAGGGTGACGACCACGGCATCGCGCGTTTCGCGCCTGACGTCGGTGACCTGAAGGGAATGGAAACGCGCCATATTGCGGACCTCACTTAAGCAAAGGGTCAGATGCACTTGAAATAATCGAATGGTTCCAGACAGTCGGCACAGCGATAGCTCGCCTTGCAGGGCGTCGAGCCGAACTGGCTGATCTTTTCCGTGTTCGTCGATCCGCAGCGGGGACAGGCGATCCTCAGATTGGTGCGGCCGGACAGCCGGTCAGTGCGCTGGCGCAGAGCGCCGTCTGTCGCGCTGCCGTCGACCGGCGGGGCGATGCCGTAGGCGCGCAGCTTGTCGCGACCGTCCGCGCTGATCCAGTCGGTCGTCCAGGCGGGCGAAAGCTGGCGCTGCAGCCGCAGCTTTTCGATCCCTTTCTCCTTGAGCGCCCGCTGGATATCGAGGCTGATGATTGCCGTTGCCGGACAGCCGGAATAGGTCGGCGTCACCGTCACAACCAGCGTGTCGC
>Ga0209025_1003765_pt1 | contig 13894 bp, 14 predicted proteins | sample AraplaMF_Col_mLB_FD_184256 | JGI IMG/M metagenome (GOLD analysis project Ga0209025, IMG submission 184256) | Arabidopsis root microbial communities from the University of North Carolina, USA - plate scrape MF_Col_mLB (SPAdes) (version 2) | ecosystem: Host-associated > Plants > Roots > Endosphere... | reverse complement strand
GGCGGGATGCCCCTTAGGGAGTGGGGTCACGCGGAGGATTTCCATGAGCGAGCCGACAACAGCCGCACCGCATCACGATTATGAAAAAGTCCTCAAGGACAGTTCGAAGGACGTTGCTTCCTTCGATACGGACGACAACTCAGTCCTGCAGAGATTCAGGCATTTCCTGCACTCGTCGCCATCGGCCGTATCGCTGATCGTCCTTGTGCTGTCGCTGATCATCTTCGGCGCCCTCCTGGGCACCAAGTTCTTCTCGGCATTTTCGCTGACGCTGATCCTGCAGCAGGTGGCGATCACCGGTATCGTCGGCGCCGCGCAGACGCTTGTCATCATGACGGCCGGCATCGATCTTTCCGTCGGCGCCATCATGGTGCTCTCGTCGGTGGTCATGGGACAGTTCGTGTTCCGCTACGGCCTTCCGGTCGAACTCGCCGTTCTCTGCGGCTTCGCCGTCGGCGCGCTCTGCGGCTACATAAACGGCCTGCTGATCGCCCGGATGAAGCTGCCGCCTTTCATCGTCACGCTCGGCATGTGGCAGATCGTGCTTGCCACGAACTTCCTCTATTCGGCCAACGAGACGATCCGCGCGCAAGATATCGAAACCCAGGCGCCGTTGTTGCAGCTCTTCGGCAATACATTCCGCATCGGCGGCGCGGTCTTTACCTATGGCGTCATTGCCATGGTCCTGCTCGTTGCGGTTCTTTGGTACATCCTGAACCACACCGCATGGGGCCGGCATCTCTATGCCGTCGGCGACGATCCTGAGGCCGCCGGTCTTTCCGGTGTCAACGTCAAGCGCATGCTGGTTTCGACCTATGTCCTGTCGGGCCTCATCTGTGCGCTGGCCGGCTGGGCTCTCATCGGCCGCATCGGTTCAGTGTCTCCAACTGCCGGGCAGTTCGCCAACATCGAATCCATCACCGCTGTGGTGATCGGCGGCATCTCGCTCTTCGGTGGCCGCGGCTCCATTCTCGGCATGATGTTCGGCGCGCTCATCGTCGGCGTCTTCTCGCTCGGCCTGCGCCTTCTCGGCACCGACGTGCAATGGACTTACCTCCTGATCGGCGTGCTCATCATTGCCGCAGTTGGAATCGATCAGTGGATCAGAAAGGCAGCAGGCTGATGGCACTCGAACCTCTTCTCACGGCGCGCGGCCTGGTCAAACGCTACGGTCGCGTCACTGCCCTCGATCATGCCGATTTCGACCTCTATCCCGGCGAAATCCTCGCCGTGATCGGCGACAACGGCGCGGGCAAGTCCTCGCTCATCAAGGCGATCTCGGGTGCTATCCGTCCCGACGAGGGGGAGATCCGGCTGGAAGGCCAGCCGATCCACTTCTCGTCGCCGATCGAGGCTCGCAAGGCCGGCATCGAGACGGTCTACCAGAACCTCGCCCTGTCGCCGGCTCTGTCGATCGCCGACAACATGTTCCTCGGACGCGAGCTTCGCAAACCCGGCTTCATGGGCCAGTTCTTCCGAAAGCTCGATCATTCGGCGATGGAAAAGCAGGCGCGTGCGAAGCTTTCCGAGCTCGGCCTGATGACCATCCAGAACATCAACCAGGCGGTCGAGACGCTCTCCGGCGGTCAGCGCCAGGGTGTCGCCGTTGCCCGCGCCGCAGCCTTCGGCTCGAAGGTCATCATTCTCGATGAGCCGACGGCCGCCCTCGGCGTCAAGGAAAGCCGCCGCGTTCTGGAGCTCATTCTCGACGTCCGCTCGCGTGGCATCCCGATCGTGCTCATCTCGCACAACATGCCGCATGTCTTCGAAGTCGCCGACCGCATCCACATCCACCGCCTCGGACGCCGTCTCACGGTGATCAATCCGAAGGAATACACGATGTCGGATGCCGTCGCCTTCATGACCGGCGCCAAGGCCGCTCCCCAGGAGACGGTCGCCGCATGAACCTGAGGATAGACGAGATTACCGGCGCGGTGCTCGACCGCGCCGGAAGTGCGAAGCGCTTCCTGATCGCCATTGCGGGTCCGCCCGGCGCCGGCAAGTCGACAATGGCCGATAATCTCGCCAACGGCCTCAAGGCCCGCGGAGAGACCGCGGCCGTGCTGCCGATGGATGGCTTCCACATGGACAATGCCGTGCTGATCGAGCGCGGCCTGCTCGCCCGCAAGGGCATCCCCGAGACCTTCGACGTCCGCGGTTTCCTCGACATCGTCCGCGCCGTCCGCCCGGCCGATCAGGAAGTGCTGGTCCCTGTCTTCGACCGCTCCCGCGAACTCGCCATTGCCTCCGCCCGCCCCATCTCGCCCCACGATCGCTTCATCATCATCGAAGGCAATTACCTGCTCTTCACGCAGGGTAAATGGGCCGATCTCGACGGCATCTTCGACTTTACCATCATGCTCGCCCCGCCGATCGAGGTTCTCGAAGAGCGCCTCTGGGAGCGCTGGCGCGGCTACAAGCTCAGCGAGGAAGAAGCCAGCGCCAAGGTCTACGGCAACGACCTCCCGAACGGCCGCCTCATTTTGGAAAACCGCCGTCCGTCCGATGTCACCCTTGAGGTCGCGCTCTAGGGCTCATTGTTGCGGCACTTGTCGACCGGCGAGAATCGCGACATCCATTCAACCTCTGGCTTATCCGGCCGGAGGTTTTTCATTTTCAGCGGCAGGCATCTGTTTTCAAGCCTCACGCGATTTTTCAAGTCTGCCTTTGCCAATGCTCCGATCCTATCTTGCTTTTGCGCGCCAGAACCCCCGGCTGCTCGGTTACGCGGTCATCCTGATGATCCTGTCGAGCGCCGGACAGACATTCTTCTTCTCGCTGTTTTCTAAGGCGTTCCGCGGCCACTACGCGCTCAGTGACGGCAGTCTCGGAACAGTGTTTGCCATTGCGACTTTCACGTCGGCCCTGGCGCTGCCCTATCTCGGCCAGAAAATCGACAGGGTAAGCCTTCGCAGCTTCACGCTCGGCGCCGGCCTGTTGCTCGCTACCGCCTGCGCGATGATTGCCCTCTCACCCGCATCGGTTCTCTTCTTTGCCGTCTGCCTCTTCCTGCTTCGGCTGGCCGGTCAGGGCTTGATGGTGCACACGGCAATGACGGCGATGGTCCGGTTCTTCCCGGCCGACAGCGGAAAGGCGATGGCCGTCGTCAGCCTCGCCTATTCGGCGGCCTTGGTCTTCATTCCGGCCGCTGCGGTGGCCGTCATAGGCATCGCGGGTTGGCGCGGGACGTGGCTGCTGACGGGCGTAGCGGTCGCTCTCGGTGTCTGCGCAGCATGCCTGCTGCTACCGCGGGATGATGCGTCCGGCAATGCGGCGAAGACCAGTGTTCAGGCGGCGCAGCCGCAAGCAGCCCGGCCGAAGCTCGCATTGATGCTGCTCCTGTGCCCGACGATGCTGGCGGTCTCCTTCATCCTGACGGCAATGATCTTCCATCAGGCCGTCCTTGCAGCTGAAAAGGGCTGGCGGCTCGAATGGCTGGCGGCCTGCTTTTCCGTTTTTGCTATCGCGCAGGCGGCGACATCGGTTCTCGTGGCACCCGTCATCGACAGGATCCGCGGCGTCCGCATCCTGCCGGTCTTCCTCTTGCCACTCGCACTAGGGCTGAGCATGATCGCACTCTTCGACGGCTTCTGGGCGGCGCCCGTCTATATGGGCCTCCTCGGCATGTCCGCCGCGATCGATCTGAAGCTCGGCACCATCCTCTGGGCCGATCTCTTCGGTGCCGGGCAGTTTGGCTATGTCCGCTCGCGTTTCGAGGCGATCCGGATCGTCGTTACCGGCGGCGCTCCACTGGTGGCCGGAAAGCTGCTGGATGCCGGCATTCCGCTCGCGAGCCAAGCCGCCGCCTACGCATGCTATGCCGTCTGCGCCTCCGCTTTGGCCGTTATCGTCGGCCGGTCTGCGGCCGTCGCTCACAAGTGATTGCAGCGCTGTCTAAACGGTTGTTTCCGTCGGCCTGTTGATGCTATCGAAGCGCCACCCGCAGCGCTCCGGAGGCTCCCATGCAATCGATCACCATCCGCCGTCCCGATGACTGGCACCTGCATCTGCGCGATGGCGCCATGCTGGAGGGAGTGATCGGCGATACCAGCCGTGATTTCGCGCGTGCCATCATCATGCCGAACCTCGTGCCTCCCGTCGTCACGACGACGGACGCGCGCGCCTATCGCGAGCGGATCATGAAGGCTCTGCCTGCAGGCGACCGGTTCGAGCCGCTGATGACCCTCTATCTCACGGAGCATACCAGCGCCGATGATGTCGAAGAGGGCAAGAAGAGCGGGCTGATCACCGCGGTGAAGCTCTACCCGGCCGGCGCCACCACCAATTCGCATGGCGGCGTGCGCGATATGGACAAGGCGATGCCCGTTCTGGAGCGTATGGCGAAGATCGGCCTGCCGCTCTGCGTCCACGGCGAGGTCACGACGCCTGAAATCGATATCTTCGACCGCGAAGCCGTGTTCATCGAAACCGTTCTCGATCCGCTGCGCAAGCGTCTGCCGGAACTGAAGGTGACGATGGAGCATGTGACGACGGCCGATGGCATCGACTATATCAAGTCGTCCAAGGCCAATCTGGCCGGCTCGATCACCACGCATCACCTGATCATCAATCGCAACGCCATCCTCGTCGGCGGCATCCGCCCGCATTATTATTGCCTGCCGGTCGCCAAGCGCGAGAACCATCGCCTGGCGCTGCGCGCCGCCGCCGTCAGCGGCGATCCGCGCTTCTTCCTCGGTACGGATTCCGCGCCGCATGTCGATCCTCTGAAGGAATGCGCCTGCGGCTGCGCCGGCATCTATACCTCGATCAACACGATGAGCTGCGTGGCGCATGTCTTCGAGCAGGAGAACGCGCTCGACAAGCTCGAAGCCTTCGTCTCGCTGAATGGTCCGGCCTGGTACGGCCTGCAGCCGAATGAAGAGAAGATCACGCTGGTCAAGCGCGAAGACGCGATCACGTTTCCGTCAAAGATCGAGACCGGTGCGGGCCCGGTCACGGTCTTCGATCCGATGTTCCCGCTTCATTGGGACGTAAAGCGCTGAATAAAGCGCGAAAACTGTCAATTTCGGCGGGTATTCCCGCCGCTTTTACTGTGTAATTGTTACCGCTCTAACATTCGTGTTCGCGGTCCATGATTTTTTAACAGAATGCGTAAGACATTCGTCACCAGTGGCACGATAGCCTGTGGACGGATTATTGGGCGCGGCAGGAGCCGCGGAGTTACCAAAGCATGATGCTGGATTATAATTCCCTTCTGCTGGCGCTCGGCGTTTCAGCAACGTGTCTGGCTGTGACCCTGATGGGCAGCTGGTTCGCACGGCGTGCGGAAACCTTCCTGCTCACATGCACCTGCGGCCTCGTGCTCGTCGTCAGCGGCATCTTCGTCTACAGCATCTATGTCTCGTCGCCCGGCATTGTCATGGGTATCGCGAGCTTCGTGCTCTTCCAGGCGGGCTTTGCCGCCATCTGGGGCGCAGGCTATCAGTTTCGCACCAACCGTCTGCCGCTCGCGGGAATCCTGACCCGTGCATTGTCGGCCATGCTGCTGCCGGTGGGCGCGATGGCGACAGGGTATGACGGCCTCGGCTTCATCGCCGACAACACCTCGATCACCCTGCTGCTGTTGGCGACCGCGCTTCAATACTGGCGGGCAAGGGCCGAGGCGCCCGCGCCGATCATGGGCATCACGGTGCTCTATACGCTGACGGGCATATCCTTTGCGCTCTGCGCCGCCGTCTTGATCTGGGACGGCAAGCTGGTGCTGGGTGCCGCGCCCAACAATTGGGCCGAGGATCTGAGCCTCGCCGTCTGCATCGCCAGCATGACCGGCATCGGCGCCCTATCGCTGGCGCTGCACCAGTGGCGGCTTGCCGCCCGACACCGCCAGGAAGCGATTACCGATTCTCTGACCGGCCTTCTCAATCGCCGCGCGCTCTTCGATCGTCATGGCGAGCGCCAGATGGGTTCGTCGACCGCCGTCATCATCTTCGATCTCGATCATTTCAAGTCGATCAACGACCGCCATGGTCATGCCGCCGGTGACCGCGTTCTCAAGATCTTTGCCGGCGAACTCGCCGCCCATTGCCGCTCGGGCGATACCGCTGCCCGTCTCGGCGGTGAAGAATTCGCGCTCGTTCTCAAGGAGATCATGCCCGGCCGCGCCGAGATGATCGCCGAGCGCATCCGCCGTACTTTCGAGGAACGTGAAATCTATATCGATGACGAAGTGCTGAAGTGCACCGTCTCGATCGGTGTCGCGCCCGGCCGTGCCGCGCCGATGGATTTCGATACCATGCTCAGCGAGGCCGACAAGGCGCTCTATGCCGCCAAGCGCGCCGGGCGCAACCGCGTCGAGCTCGCAAACCACCTGCAGGCGGTGCCGGCGGCACCCTCGGTGCGCAGCGCCTCTTGATCATCCGGCATGAGTTGCTAATGTCGGGGCTGGCCGGATGCAGCCAGCCGTCCCGCGGCGTGCAAGCGCTAAGGTGAATGCATCCAGATGAAATCCTTCACATCCTTGCCAATGGCAAACGATGGCGAACGGGTCAGCAGACGCGGGCACTGATCTTCCTGTTCGCCGCCGATGGAAGGATGAACCATGCGCGATTTTCGCGATGCCAAGATCATGGCAAAAGCACTGCGGCAAGCTCTTGCTGACCGCGATATTTCCCTTACCCATAGCGAGACATTGGAGATCGTTGCCCGGCAATTCGGCTTCGACCAATGGAACATCCTCGCCGCCAAGCTGGACGAGGCGGAAGACGTTGGTCCGGCCATTGCGCTGGAGCCGCCGATCCCGATCTTCCGCATCTTCGATGTCGCGAAGGCCATGGAGTTCTATTGCGGCTTCCTGGGCTTCACGCTCGATTGGGAACACCGCTTCGGCGAGAACTTCCCGGTCTATTGCCAGGTTTCGCGCGGCAAGCTGATCATGCATCTCAGCGAGCATTCCGGCGATGCGAGCCCTGGCGCCAAGGCATTCGTGTGGATGACAGGCTTGCGCGCCTTCCAGGCAGAACTGTCGGCCAAGGACTATCGCTACATGAAGCCGGGGATCGAGGACGCCCCCTGGGGGCTTGAGATGACGGTCACCGATCCGTTCAGCAACCGGATCGCCTTCTGCGAAAAGAAGTGACGGTGAGGGCGGGATGAATGCCCTCCCGCCTCATTCAAAGGATCATCAGCGCACGGACAAAGGCGATGGCGGAAGCCAGCGACGCCAGCGTGCGAACATGGTTCCACCAGGTCCAGTCGCTGAGATAGCGGTTCCAGAGCGTCACGGCTTCGCTGCCGCTGCCGCTGACATTCGCCAATGCGTCGTTCATCGGCACGTTAAAGGCAATGGTGGAGATGAAGGAGGCGACGACATAGGCGGCCGCGCCGCCGATCATCCAGATGCTGGCACTCCCCCGCCAATCCATGAACGCCATGACCGCAATCGTGATGCAGAGGATCGCAACCGGGACGAACAGCAGCATGAAGGGCGAGCGCACGATCGTCACGTTGATCGAGTTCATCGCCGCGATGCCCTGCTCGGGCGGGATACGCGCGAAAGCCGCCATGATGAAAGTTGAGAAGGCGAAGAATATGCCGGCGATCAGGCCGCTGCCGATCGCCGCTGCGACGAGCAGGATAGGAAGAATGAATGCCATGGCGAAACCCCTCCATAAAATAAGAGAAAATCTCTCATTTGCAAAATGAGATAAACTCTCTTATTTTCCTTGTCAACCGAGGAGGGATGCGCATGGACGATAAGACGCCGGTGCGGCGCAGGCGGCAAGCCGTGCCCGTGGGGCAACCCCGACGCATCCCGAGCCAGCAGCGCGGCCGCGATCGCTTTGAGAAGATTCTGGCTGTGGCTGCCGAACTGATCGAGAAGAACGGCAGCGATGCCCTGAAGATGAGCGAGATCGTCGAGAAGGCGGAGCTCTCCTTCGGTGCCCTCTATCAGTATTTCCCGGACAAGACCTCGATCATTCGCACCCTTGCCAAACGCTTCAACGAAGAGGGCAGGCGGTGCGTCGAGGAGGAGCTGTCGAAGGTTACGGATGCCGCCTCGCTGCACCGGGCGCTCGGCACGATCACCGACGAATATTACCGCTTCTTCCGCCGCGAGCCTGTCATGCGCGATATCTGGCATGCGACGCAGGCAGACCGTTTGCTGCGAGCCGTCGATGCCGAAGACATGGAGTTTCATGCGCAGGCACTGTTTTCGGTGCTGAAGCGCCTCTGGCCCGGACGGAAGGAAAGTGAGATGCTGCCGGCCGCGCGGCTGCTGATGCAGCTGCTGGCGGCGGCCGTGCGCTATGCGATCTCGCTGGATGATGAGGAGGGGGAGACGGCGATCGCGCTTTACAAGAAGATGCTGCCCGCCGATCTCGAGCGCTTGGTCTAGCTGGCGACGCTTTCGCCGGAGACCGACCGGGCTGCCGCCCAGTGCACGGCGTTGCGGCCGTTATTCTTTGCCGAATAGAGCTTCCGGTCTGCTGCGGTCAGCATCACCTTCAAGCTCTCGCTCTTGGGGTCGCCGCGATAGACGCCGAAGCTTGCGGTCACGCGTCCGGCCGGAAGCGGCCCGATCGCCTTGGCGGCCAGTTCCTTGCGCAGCCTGTCGGCAATGGCAATCGCTGCCGCGGCGCCGGTTCTTGGCAGAACCAGGCAGAATTCTTCGCCGCCGATGCGGGCGGCGATATCGTAGGGCCGCAGATTGTGCTGGATCGTCGCGCCCGCCGCCATCAGCACCTGGTCGCCGACATCGTGGCCGAATTCGTCGTTGATCGATTTGAAATGGTCGAGGTCGAAGACGACGACGCTGATCGCCGTGCTCTCACGTGCCGCCCGGGCGATTTCCATCGAGCCGATATCCTTCAGCCAGCGGCGATTGCCGAGGCCGGTAAGCACATCTGTCGTCGCCTGACGGCGCAGCTGCGAGAGGGTGGCGTCCAGCTCGACAATGAGAACCGAAATGCCGTTGGTGACGACACCGACCTCATCCGTGCGCTTGCTGCGCACCGGCTTGACCGCGCCGGTGGCGCGATAGGTCTCCACAGTCTTTGCGATTTCATGCAGCGGCTTGATCAGCATCCACACCGATGCCAGGCAGAACGCCGTGCCGATGAGCGTGGCGCCCAGCACCGTTCCAAGCACCGGGATGGCTTCGCTGCGAAAGCCGGTGACGAGGTAGGTGATGAGGGCGAGTAGGGGGATATGCGTCGATGCAAAGCATATTGAGAAAATCTTGAAAGTGAGCGACGCGTTGAACTTCTGAGTGATTTCGGACACCGCCAGATTCATTCCGGACTCCTTGCACGGCTTTCAGAACCGCGCAGAAATTGGCCCGTCAGGTGTTTTTCAAATCCTAAGGCATCCATTAGAATTTTAGTGAATACCGGTGGTTTGCCGGTCCGGTAAGGCCAAAAGCCTTGGTTCCCAATATTTATCAGTAGGTCCTTAAATTTGCGCGGATTTGTGGAAAAAATCGAGGGCGCTACGCTGTGAACGCGCTATGGTTTTGCCGCTCCGGATGGCGCTCGCGCCCGCGTCGAACGTGCAAAAAGTTCCGGCACTGGAAAGATTTTTTCGTTGCTGCTATTGCCGCATGGCACCGTAAGCCGAAGGAGAGAGCCATGACCAAGACGACATTTCCCGACCGCGCCATTATGGCGGAACTCCTTGCCAAGATGCTCTGGGAAATCAAGGCGGTCCACTTCAACGCCGAGCAGCCCTATAAGCTCGCCTCCGGCATGGCGAGCCCCGTCTATATCGATTGCCGCAAGCTGCTCTCCTATCCGCGCGTCCGCTCGGCGGTGATGGATTTCGCCGCTAGCGTCATCACTCGCGACGCCGGTTTCGAGCGCTTCGATTGCATTGCCGGTGGCGAGACGGCCGGTATCCCCTTCGCGGCGCTCTTGGCCGATCGCCTCAGCCTGCCAATGATCTATGTTCGCAAGAAGCCGAAGGGTCACGGCCGCAATGCCCAGATCGAGGGTCATATGCCCGAGGGGTCGCGCGTTCTCGTCATCGAGGATCTGACGACCGCCGGCGGCAGCATGTTCACCTTCATCGATGCGATCCGCGCAGCCGGCGGCATCGTCGATCACGGCATGGCGCTCTTCTATTACGGCATCTTCAACGAAGGCGCCTTGCGCTTTGCCGATGGCAAGGTGAAGCTCCACCATATCGCCACCTGGCGCAACGTCCTGGCCGTCGCCAAGGAGCAGAAGCTGTTCGATGAGAAGACGCTGAGCGAAGTGGAAGCCTTCCTGGATGCGCCGCTCGCCTGGTCCGGCCGGAATGGTGGCGTCAGTGAGCTTTCGCTCTAGCCTTTTGACAAAAGCTCACTTATTGGATTGAGGCAACAAGAGCCTTCTGGGAGGAATTGCGATGATTTTGTGCTGTGGCGAAGCGCTGATCGACATGCTGCCGCGTGAGACGACGCTGGGCGAAAAGGGCTTCGCGCCCTATGCCGGCGGCGCGATCTTCAACACCGCGATCGCGCTCGGCCGCCTCGGCGTGCCGACGGCCTTCTTCACCGGCATCGCCGATGACATGATGGGCGAAATCCTGCTCGGCACCCTGAAGGCCAGCAATGTCGATTACAGCCCCTGCGCAATCACGCCGCGGCCTTCGACCATCGCCTTCGTCAAGCTCGTCAACGGCCAGGCGACCTACGCCTTCTACGACGAGGGTACGGCAGGGCGGATGATCACCACCGATGATCTTCCTGTTCTCGCTGACGATTGCGAAGCGCTGCATTTCGGCGCCATCAGCCTTATCCCGAGCCCCTGCGGCGAGACCTACGAGGCGCTGCTCGATCGCGAAGCCGCCAAGCGCGTCATCTCACTAGATCCGAACATCCGCCCGGGCTTCATCAAGAACAAGGAAGCCCATATGGCGCGCATCAAGCGCATGGCCGCCAAGTCGGATATCCTGAAGTTCTCCGACGAGGACCTCGAATGGTTCGGCCTCGAAGGCAGCCATGACGATCTCGCGGCCTACTGGCTGAAGCACGGTGCCAAGCTCGTCGTCATCACCAAGGGCGCCGAGGGTGCATCCGGCTACACCAACGTCCGCAAGGTCACCGTGCCGAGCGAGCGCGTGACCGTGGTCGATACGGTCGGTGCCGGCGATACGTTCGATGCGGGCGTCCTGGCGTCGCTGAAGATGGACAACCTGCTGACCAAGGCACAGGTCGCCTCTCTCGACGAGAAGGCGCTGGGCAATGCCCTGGCGCTCGGCGCCAAGGCTGCGGCCGTCACCGTCTCCCGTGCTGGCGCGAACCCGCCATGGGCGCGCGAAATCGGGCTCTGAGATCAGGTCGGGCTGCCGAGAAAGGCCAGCACCTCGCGATTGAAGAGGGCTGGCCGCTGCAGCGGCGCAAAATGGCTGACGCCGGGTATGAGAATGAACTCGGCGTCAGGGATTGTTTTCGCGAGATAATCCATGTGTTCGCGCCGGATGAACTCGTCGCTTTCCCCGATCGCAACCGTGACCGGCACCTTGATCGCCGCTAGCTCTGCCGCCGTATAGTTCGGCTCGCTTTGCATCATCTTCCCGACATCCGCCACGAAGGACTCGAAACCATCGGGCGTTGCCGAAAGCGCCTGATAGTCCTTCCGGTGACGGCTGAAGCAGCGGTCTATGACGGGCGTCGGGCGAAACTCTAGCGTTCCAGTCGCATCCATGTTGCAGGCAAAGAAGAACACGCCCGAGACGCGGTCAGGATGCCGGTCGGCAAGGATCAACGCCGTACACGCGCCGTCGCTCCAGCCGATGAGTGATGCCTTCTCAATCTCCAGACGATCCATCACGGCAAGCACGTCGTCGGACATCAGCACATAGCTGAACGGCCGGTCGTCGCGCGTGCTGCGGCCATGGCCCCGGCTGTCCATGACGATGACACGATATCCGGCGTCGACGAGCGCCGGCACCTGGTAGCCCCAATTCCCGGCATTCCCGAGCCCGCCATGCAGCAGGATCACCGCCGGCCCGGCGCCATAGCTGGCATACCAGATCTCCGCACCGTCATTCGAAACCCGGCCTTCGGCGCCGGAGGCGGCCAGCGGCTCGGCACCCTCTTCATCGAATTTGAAAAGCTCGTCGTCAGCGAATTCCATGGGCAATCTCCTCGTGCATTTCCCATAGGACGAATAGATGCCCCGTCATTCGACAGCATCAAACAAAAAAAGCCCACCCGCGCTGGCGGATGGGCTCGATAAGCGATCGAAAAATGCCTTACTTGGCGAGCTTTGCCAGAGCGGCGACGAGTCCCTGCGTCGAGGAGTCGTGGCCGGCAGCGCTTTCCTTGCCTTCGACAACAGGCAGCAGGCCGGTCGCCAGTTCCTTGCCGAGCTCGACGCCCCACTGGTCGAAGGAGTTGATGCGGAAGAGCACGCCTTCGACGAAGACGCGATGCTCATAGAGCGCGATCAGGCGGCCGAGCGCATAAGGCGTCAGCTTGTCATAGACGAAGGTGATCGACGGGCGGTTGCCGGTGAAGACACGGTGCGGCGCGATGAAATCGGCCTTCTTGTCGTCCATGCCCTTATCGGTCAGCTGCTTCTTGGCTTCTTCGAAAGTGCGGCCCTTCATCAGCGCTTCCGACTGCGCCAGTACGTTTGACATCAGCAGCTGATGCTGGTGGCGTAGCTCGGGCTCGAACGCATTGGCGGCGATCATGAACTCGGCGGGGATAATGCTCGTGCCCTGGTGGATCAGCTGGTAGAAGGCGTGCTGGCCGTTGGTGCCGGGCTCGCCCCAGACCACCGGACCGGAATTGCCTTCGACCGGCGTACCGTCGATCGTCACGCCCTTGCCGTTCGATTCCATGTCGAGCTGCTGCAGATAGGCCGGGAAGCGCGACAGGCGCTGGTCATAGGGCAGCACGGCGCGAGTCGGATAGCCAAGAACATTGCGATGGTAGAAGCCGATCAGGCCGAGCAGCATCGGCAGGTTTTCGGTAACCGGCGCCTGACGGAAGTGATTGTCGACGGCATGGGCGCCATCGAGGAACTTGCCGAAATTCTCGGGGCCGATAGCGATCATGATCGGCAGGCCGATGGCAGACCACAGCGAATAGCGGCCGCCGACCCAATCCCAGAAGCCGAAGACCCGCTCGCTGTCGATGCCGAAAGCAGCCACCTTGTCGAGTGCCGTGGAAACGGCGGCGAAATGGTGCTGAACGGCGGCGTCGCCGAGAGCCTTGGCGATGAAGTTGCGCGCCGTCTGCGCGTTGGTCATCGTCTCGACCGTCGTGAAAGTCTTCGAGGCGATGATGAACAGCGTCGTTTCAGGCTGGACGAGCTTCAGCGTGTCGGCAATGTGCGCGCCGTCGATGTTGGACACGAAATGCGCACGCGGACCGTCATGGAAAGGCGCCAGCGCCAGCGTCGCCATCACCGGGCCGAGATCCGAGCCGCCGATGCCGATATTGACGACATCGGTGATCTTCTTGCCAGTCGCGCCCTTCAGCGCGCCCGAGCGGATGCCATCGGCAAACTTGCCCATGGCGGCGAGCACGGAATTGACGTCAGGCATGACGTCCTTGCCATCGACGAGCACCGGCGTGTTGGAGCGGTTGCGCAGCGCGGTGTGCAGCACGGCGCGATCTTCGGTGAAGTTGATCGCCTTGCCGGAGAACATCTCGTCACGCTTCTTCGCGACGCCGCCTTCTTCGGCGAGCTTGACGAGCAGCGCCAGGATCTCGTCATTCACCGCGGTCTTCGAATAGTCCATCAGGAGATCGTCGAGGGAGGCGGTAAAGCGCGAGAAGCGCTTGGGATCGGCGGCGAAGGCAGCGCGGATATCGGTGGCTTTGGTGGCGGCCGCAGTGCTCTTCAGCTTTTCGACGATGGCATTCATGGGAGGCTCCTTTGGAGGCGGAGAGGGTTGCGGAAACTATTCGCTTTGTAGGGCGCAAATCAAGTTCAGCCAC
>Ga0209025_1003756_pt1 | contig 13922 bp, 9 predicted proteins | sample AraplaMF_Col_mLB_FD_184256 | JGI IMG/M metagenome (GOLD analysis project Ga0209025, IMG submission 184256) | Arabidopsis root microbial communities from the University of North Carolina, USA - plate scrape MF_Col_mLB (SPAdes) (version 2) | ecosystem: Host-associated > Plants > Roots > Endosphere ... | reverse complement strand
GAGCGCATCCAGCCCGTGAAGCCAACTCAGGACTCCTTGATCGGGACGCGGTTTTGTAACTTCCGATGGAACGTTGGTATCGAGGAAAACCTTATAGGCGCAAGTCACGCGGCCCGTCTTTTTGTCTCTCGCTTTCCAGCTCGGCGCTGCGCAGAGGCGACGCCAACAGAAATTCGGCAAGCGATCCCTTGCGCGTGATCTTCCTCTGCCATTCTTCTGCAGAAACAACCACCACGCTCGGCTTCCCATTACGGGTAATGGTTTGAGGAGCCGACTGCGCGCGATCCATCACTTCCGAAAGCTTTGCTTTTGCGCTAGCGACCGTCCAACTCATTTCACCGCCTTCCGATGCCCGCATCGCCTCACCTCTTTGATGACCATTATGACTATCGTGTGCGAGCTGCGTTTCTGCAAGCGGTTGTGTCATCCAAGCTGTATACCGGCACGACCGCCCGCCACTTGCGCGCCCTTCGGAGAACCTTCAACGCTCCTGACGATGCGCTGCTAACGGGCTAGGGTGCGACCAGCACGCGATTGACAGTGTCCACAAACACAGCTGGAGGCAACAGTCCGTCGATCACGGTCGCTTCGACATTGATAATGGCAATCCGCCCGAGCCAAGGGAGGACGTCTCGATCTAATGAAGGATCGTAAAGGCAGTGATCCGATGCTTGAAAACGGTCTCATGCGATTTTGGAAGGTTTGGCAGGGATTTGTTGCATCTTAAGAATGAACAAAGACGCTTCATGATTGGGTGCAAATGGCAAAGCTCCTTTAATGCGTTAGACGAGATGAACGGCTGCCACTCTTGACGGTCCGCCAATATGGCGCCAGTCGCTCGCTCGTCTGAATGAATGATATCGGCACGCACATCGCTGCCGTCGTGCAGTGGTATGGGCACGATCGCCAATAGCTAACATCGTCAAGGGGCTGGCGAAAAGCCGGTGCTAGGCTAGCCGTTCCCGGCAGATCGCTTCAACCAAGTCCTGCAGAACGTTAACTCGCTCAACGAGCCAGCTGAGTTCGTCTGAGGTGATCTCGTAATTCGCGGAATATCGCGCCTCTACATATGCGCGCGACAGAAGTTCGAAGCGCCGCCGGGCGATGCGGGTTTCGCGTGGCCAGGCCTCGACAAGCCGTACATCTATATCCTCGGCCTGAGATCGCAGGTTTTTGATACGGTGCGACTTCGGACTATAGAGGCTGACCGTAAGCAGAAGGCAGTGATAGGCTCGCTCAGTTGCCTGGTGAAGCATGAACGCGCTGTCACGCAACTTTTCAGAGGTCAACCCAAACTCTGCGAACGCCAGAGCGTCCTTCGACAGATTGAACCACTGGTCAAAATGTCGCCGCGCCTCTTCGTGCTTCTCGGCTTCCGACAACAGCTTTGGCTGTGCGAGCGGATGGCCGGGCGCTTCATAGAGCACGCGGCCATCGCGTGCGATGTCGACAAAGAACGGCCGACCGCGGGCGAGCTGGTCGTTGACATCGTGGAGCGCATGAACAACTGGCAGCACCGGCGTCTTGATCCGGTGAGCGATCTGCTCCTGGATCAGTCGTTCGTCGAGGGCAAGCCACAGTTCGTCCTCTTCGACGAAGCTCTGCTTGTTGACGACAATAAGCAGATCGTAGTCGGATCGGTAACCGCTCAGCCGATCCTCCATCCAGTCGCCGCGGGCATAGGATCCATAGAGGATCACTTTCAGGATTTTGGCTTCCGACTTCTTGGCCGACAGCTTGGTGGCACGAAACCTCTCGGCTTCGAAGAAGATGATCTCCAGGACACGGGCGAGCTCGCGTCGTTTGTTCGCCGGTAGGTGATCAAGGGGATCAGTCAAGGTCAAAGCTGCATCGAAGCCTTCGCTGGGAATCGCATCATCCATCGTAATCTTTCAGCGCTGTTCCGCACCAATCCCTTCTACGCGCACGGAGAAGTAATTGCAACCATAGATTAAGGCTGGTGTACCTCAATTAGGTGTACTCTCAACACGCCTCAACCCTTTAAAAGTCGCGACGCTGCATGAATCGGACCTGATGACAGCGGCCAAAGCTAGACCGAACGATGGCCAGCATCATCCTATGCGTGTTCGTCAACAAATCCGACAGAGTGGAGGAGGTAAGTGAAAGGTATCGCTTGGCTTGTATAGCAATGACGGCGTCATTTCCGAGCTCAATTTCCGCTGGTGGTGCAACACCAGCGGAAATCTTGAACAACCATATGTGTTGCAACACAAACGGATGCCTAACCGGGGGTCTCATTCCTTCGGCGATATCGTTATTATCGTGATTCGCCCGGCCTGCTCAAGTATCTTCAATATCAGCGATCGGCAGTTGCTGCATCGTCCTGCTTTCGATAGTCCTCGCGAGCCATTTTGCGGCACGATGATTTTTCGCGAGCCGACAGAAGTCTTTTAAACTGTCGGATCTATACCGGCCGATTTAAAAAGACCGGCATTTCGGCGCCTGCATTGCGTCTGGCGATAAAGAGACGGGCGGTGTCAAGCGCCTCTCGTATCGTTACATCCATGTCCAAATAGCGATAGGTGCCAAGCCGGCCAACGAAAGTCACCGCCTTTTCCTGCTCGGCGCGCGCAACGTATTTCGAAAGCTGCTCTTTGTCGCGAACAAGTCTGACAGGATAGTATGGAATGTCGCCGGGCCCACACTCTCGCGAAAACTCCCGGTAGCAGACTGACCCCTCATGCTGTTCCCAGGGCGAGAAATGCTTATGCTCGGTAATTCGTGTGAACGGCACCGCCGCGTCACCATAATTCATGACGGCACAGCCTTGATAGTCGCCATCATGAGTGAAGCGTTGGAAGTCGAGCGTGCGATAGGCCAAGCGGCCGAGTTCAAAGTCGAAGTAGCCGTCGAGCGCCCCGGAGTAAAAAATGTGCTGCGCAGAACCGGCCTGCACTCGCTTGAATTGCGTGGAAAGCGTCACGGTTATGCCCGGATGGTCGAGAATCTTCGCGACCATGTCTGTGTAGCCAGTCTCCGGCATGCCTTGGTACTTGTGGAAGAAATAGTCGTCATCGTAGTTGAAGCGAACCGGCAGGCGCTTCAGGATGGAGGCGGGCAAGTCTCGTGGCGAGCAGCCCCATTGCTTTTGCGTATAGCCTTGAAAGAAGGCTTCATAGAGTTCCCTGCCCACAAACCGCAGGCCCTGATCTTCGAAACTCTGGGGATCGGCGATCGATGTGTCGGCCTTTTCTTCAATGAAGGCGCGCGCCTCGTCCGGGCGAAGTGTTTTGCCAAAGAACTGATTGATCGTGTGCAGATTGACCGGCAGGGAATAAACGCGCTCGCCTGTCGTTGCCTTGACCCGGTTCTTGTACGGCATGAACGTCTGGAAACCGTTGACATAGTCCCACACTTCCTTGTCATCGGTATGGAAGATGTGTGGTCCATAGACATGAACCATGACACCGGTCTCTGCGTCCCGGGCAGTGTGGCAGTTGCCAGCAATGTGGTCACGAGCGTCGATGATCTCGACGCTGTGGCCCGCCAAGGCTAGCTCGCGTCCGATCACCGCGCCCGACAGACCGGCACCAACGATAAGAATTCGGTCGTCTGCGGCCATTCAAAGCAGTCCTGTCCCTAGTTGTGTCATGCCGAGTGCGTTTACGCTGTCCTGCTATCCGGGCGGGGTTCACGTCACTGCTATCGCTTCCGTCGCCAAATACCGATCGCGCTGCTTGGATGGTCTACGCCAGAGCCTGTTGTCGTAGGGGATTGGCGCGTAATCGTGCCATTGCGCGAGCTTTTTGAGATAGCGGTTGCGGTAGCTTTCTTCGTCTTCGAATTCGATATTTTCCAGCACGACCTCGGCGCCGACCTCGTAGTAGATGTCGAGGTTGCTGAGATCGGGAACCGGGGTCTCACCACGCTCACACTCGCCCTGCATTTGCCAGAACAGCTCTTCCAATCTTTTTGCCAGGCCCGGAATGTCGCGCAGCGTGCTCGTCTCGCGCTGCTGCGCGATCGATTTCCTGACCTTAAGGAGGCTGGTGCGGTCGCGCTCGAAGCCTATTGCACGGGCCACGTAGTCATCCGGTGAACTGCAAAGCATCTCAGGCACACCTGCCGCATTGACGACGCTGCCACAGAAGCGTGCAGCAAACGTCTTGCCAGGCACCGTAAGGACGGGCAGACCGGAGGTTATAGCATCGGCTGCTGTCGAGTGGGCCCCGTAAGGGAATGTATCGAGGAAGAGATCTGCTACACCGATACGGGCGATGTGCTCCGGGTTCGTTGCCTTCGGAGCGAAGATCAGGCGGGAAGACGATACGCCGCTGCGTTCTGCGATATCGCGCAGGCGCTGGTTTACGTCTTCATCTCCCGTCAGAAGCCAAAGGACACTACCCGGTGTCGCTGAAAGTATTGCCATCCACCGGGCGAAGCAGGGGGCGGTGATCTTCTGCATGCCATTGAAGCTCGCATAGACAAACGCGTCTTCCGGCAGACCGACATCAGCACGGCTCGGTCGATCGGCAATCAGGCGCTTGCGATCGATCGGCTGATCGCAGGCAATACGCAGCACCTTTTCCGAATAGTAGATCTCGTTTTCCGGCGGGATCATATGCGCGTCAGATATCAGATACTGGTGAAACGGGCTCCCCATCGATCCGGGATAACCGCAGAAGCTGACAATGACTGGAGCCGGCCGATAGGCAAAGATCCGCGTGCGCGCATCCTTTGTGTAGCCGTTGACGTCGATGAGGATATCGATTTCGTCGGCAACAATCAGCGATGCAGCTGATGCATCATCGAGGCCATGAAGATCGCGCCAGGTGTGGACCGCCGCCTTGATCCGCGCCTGCGTGCTGTCTGTCTTGCGGACATTGCCGCAGTAATAGGCGAAGATTTCGACGCTGTCCCTGTCATGGAGCTCGAGAACCTCGCACAGGGCGAAACCAACCGCGTGGTCACGCAGGTCTGAGGACAGGTATCCGACGCGAAGGCGTTGACCTGTCCCGACTTTCTTTCTTGGCTGCCTGCGCGGGAACTTGCTGAGGTCCGGCCGGGCGCCAATGACGGTCTTTCCGTATCGATACGCTTTTGCCAGCTGGAACATCGGATCGTCAGCATAGCAGCTGAGCGTCAGCGATGAGACAGAATCGAGCATCTTGCGCATCGGAACGTGGCTTGAAGGCGCAAGGACGGGCCATTTGCACTGTTTCTGGCGCAGCGAAGCCCAGTGCTGACCGGCTTCCGGCAATTCCGGCTTGAGTTCAAATGCCTGCAGCAAGGAGGCTTCCGCTTCAGGAAGCTTGCCGGCGACTTCCAGGACACGGCCGATGTTCTGAAGTACCATGTGCCTGTGGCCGATCGCCTCGGCGTCTAGTTGCTTGGTCGCCTCGGCATATTTCCACCATTGCTCGACCGCCGCGCCGATCTGACCGGAATCCTCAAGTGCTCGCCCGAGGTTGATATGAGCAGGCGCGAAGTTCGGATCGATCCTTATGCATGTACGGAGGGCCTGGATGGCGCCAGCGCGGTCGCCGAGCTGCCCGAGAATAACGGCATAGTTGAAATAGGCAAGGTGGATTGTCGGATTGCTGTCGTTGAATGCGACCCAGGTCTTGTAGAGGTCGCTGGCGGCCTCCTTTTGACCTGCGGCAGCGAGCGTCTCTGCGACGCTCAAGAGGTCCATGAGACTCAGCTGCTGGCTGCGAGCAAGCTCAAGAGCGCTTGGAGTGGACGCTTCGGTCGAAGTAGGCGCGTGAGTGACTGTCATGGGATCCTGCAGCAAGGAGACAGAGGCTGGCACGAGACATCGCGCCAGAGTTTGGCGTCCTGATTAGGCACGAAAACTTGCCTGTAGCTGGACCTGATGGCCCCGCACAGCCAGCAATAATCCTGCTGCTAAAGCAAACTGCCCGGTACTATAAGTACAAGGAAGATGTTTTTGTTAGAATTGTTAGAGAAATAACATCGAGCGGGGAGACGGGCAGAATTCCTAACCGTACGAGCACGGCTCGTCGAAGAGAGGAACTTCTTTAGGGACCTGGGGCGCAGAGACATCCGTGTACTCAGCGCACAGGCTTAAATAGCGCCCGCGCCCTCGATTTAGCTGGCCGCTTACTAAGAGCTTTCGCCATTCATATACAATTTTATATCTGTTAAAACTTGGGGCGCATAATCTTTAAAATTCTTCGGAGTATAATCACTTTTAACACAGCTTTAAGTGTTCGACTGGTATTGCGTCTTTGTCGCGAAAAGTCCCTGTTCCGATTCGCGCCAGCTAGCGTGGAAATTCGAGCCTTTCCTCGAATCGCATGATGCGTTTCCCGCGCAGGTTCACATGAGCCATGTTCCCCAATTCTATCGCTTTTTGCTGAGGTCGGACTTCTGCCTGCAGTCCGCTTGCTGACGGTGAAAAGCGTGACCCGCTGCTATCCGGTATTAAGGACACGTTCATGACTTCGATTTTTTCCTCTCTATCTGCCGCGCAAATTTCAAAGCTAGCAACGAGCACGATTGCGAGCCTTCGCTCTGAAGACGTGAATGCAATGGGCAGCGTCCAGATCAAGGCGCTCAGCTCATCGCAGCTTGCCGCTCTCAGCACCGAGAATCTGGCACTTTTCACATCCGACGACTTGAAGGCGCTCTCTGTTACCGCCGTCAAGGGTCTGACGATCTCCCAGATCGATGCTCTCGGATCCGAACAGATCAGCAGCCTGTCTGCCGCGCAGGTGACGTCTCTTTACACGAGCCAGGTCGCCGCACTCTCGACCGATCAGATCAAGGCGCTGACGTCCGACCAGATCGCCGGCCTTAGCGCCGCGCAGGTCGGGACCTTGAGCAGCGACGAACTTGCTCTCTTCACCACCGATGAGATCGCATCGATCAGCGCCAAAGCCCTTGCAGGCCTCTCCTCCGACGCGCTCGTCAATCTTGGTACCGACCTTGCCGCGGCTCTGACGAAGACACAGATCGCCGGCATGACATCGGGTCAACTGAACGCGCTCTCGTCCGAAGCGCTCGCAACCTTCTCCTCCGACGAGATCAAGGCGATCAGCACGAAAGCACTTGCTGGCCTCGACGTTTCCAAGCTCAGCACAGAGGGCGTTGCGGCACTGACGAAGGTTCAGGTTGCAGCTCTCTCCTCGACGCAGTTCGCGGCCCTTTCGACCGAACAGATCCAGGCTCTCAATTCCGACCAGGTCGCGGGTCTCAGCGCTGCGCAGGTGGGTACGCTCAGCAGCGATGAACTGGCACTCTTCTCAACCGACGAAATCGCCTCGATCAGCGCCAAGGCAATTGCCGGCCTGACTGCCGGCGCGCTGACCAATCTCGGCACCGATCTAGCCTCGGCTCTGACGAAAACGCAGATCGCCGGCATGTCCTCGACCCAGCTCGGCGCGCTCTCGTCTGAAGCGCTGGCCACGTTCTCCTCCGACGAGATCAAGGCGATCAGCACAAAGGCGCTTGCCGGCCTCGATGTCACCAAGCTGAACACCGAAAGCGTTGCGGCACTGACGAAGGTTCAGGTTGCAGCTCTCTCCTCGACACAGTTTGCGGCGCTCTCGACCGAACAGATTGAGGCTTTGAACTCCGAGCAGATTGGCGCCCTCAGCTCGGCCCAGGTCGCGACGCTGAGCAGCGATGAGATTGCTCTCTTCTCGACAGATGAGATTGCAGCGATCAGCACCAAGGCACTCGCTGGTCTTTCCGCAGCCGCTCTGACGAACCTCGGAACGGAAAATGCCGCTGCCCTGACCAAGACCCAGATCGCCGGCCTGTCCTCGACGCAGCTCGACGCTTTGTCCTCGGACGAACTTGCCACCTTCTCGTCGGACGAAATCAAGGCGATCAGCACCAAGGCACTTGCTGGCCTTGATGTCACCAAGCTCAATACTGAAAGCGTTGCGGCCCTGACCAAGGTTCAGGTCGCAGGTCTCTCCTCTACGCAGTTCGCCGCGTTCTCGACGGACCAGATCAAGGCCTTGAACTCCGAGCAGATCAGCGCCCTGAGCTCTGCTCAGGTCGCAACACTCAGCAGCGATGAGATCGCCCTCTTCTCGACGGATGAGATTGCAGCGATCAGCACCAAGGCACTTGCCGGCCTGACCGCAGGCGCTCTGACGAACCTTGGCACGGAAAATGCCGCGGCTCTTACGAAGACGCAGATTGCAAACCTTTCCTCGACGCAGCTTAACGCCCTGTCGTCGGACGAACTTGCGACCTTCTCGTCTGACGAGATCAAGGCGATCAACACCAAGGCTGTCGCCGGTCTCGACGTGACGAAGCTCAATACCGAGAGCGTTGCTGCCCTGACCAAGCTTCAGGTTGCAAGTCTGTCCTCGACCCAGTTCGCGGCGTTGTCGACGGACCAGATCGAAGCCCTGAACTCCGAACAGGTCGGCTCTTTGACTGCCGCGCAGGTCGCGACGCTCAGCAGCGACGAAATCGTGCTCTTCTCGGTCGATGAGCTTTCCGGCATCAGCGTCAAGGCGCTCGCCAGCCTGTCGACAGACGCGATCGCAAACCTCGGCACGGAACTCGCCTCTGCTTTGACCAAGACGCAGATTGCAAGCTTCTCTTCGACCCAGCTCGGTGCGCTGTCGTCCGATGAGCTCGCAACCTTCTCCACGGACGAGATCAAGGCGATCAGCACCAAGGCGCTCGCCGGCCTCGATGTCACCAAGCTTAACACCGAAGCCGTTGCTGCGCTCACCAAGACGCAGATCGCCGCGCTTTCCTCGACCCAGTTCGCCGCCCTGTCGACCGAACAAATCGAGGCTCTCAACTCCGAGCAGATTGCAGCTCTCAGCTCCGCCCAGGTTGCGACGCTGAGCAGCGACGAAGTCGCACTCTTCTCGACTGATGAGATCGCTGCCATCAGCGCCAAGGGCCTTGCCGGTCTTACGTCGGAAGCCCTCACGAACCTTGGCACGGATCATGCTGCAGCTCTGACAAAGACGCAGATCGCAGGCATGTCCTCGACGCAGCTCAATGCGCTGTCGTCCGATGAGCTGGCAACCTTCTCCTCTGATGAGATCAAGGCAATCAGCACCAAGGCACTTGCCGGCCTCGATGTAACCAAGCTCAGCACCGACAGCGTTGCAGCTCTGACCAAGGCGCAGGTTTCGTCTCTGACCTCGACCCAGTTCGCCGCACTGTCGACAGACCAGATCAAGGCGCTTACCTCTGATCAAATCGCCGGCCTGAGTTCTGCGCAGGTTGGAACGCTGAGCAGCGACGAGATCGTCCTCTTCTCGATGGACGAAATCTCCGGCATCAGCGTCTCGGCGCTCGCTGGTCTTTCGACCGACGCCATCGCAAACCTCGGTACTGACCTTGCTTCGGCCCTGACGAAGACGCAGATCGCCAGCCTCTCATCGACCCAGCTTGGCGCGCTGACGTCGGATGAACTTGCGACCTTCTCGACCGACGAGATCAAGGCGATCAGCACAAAGGCGCTCGCAGGCCTCGATGTGACCAGGCTCAACACTGAAGGTGTCGCGGCTCTCACCACGACGCAGGTTGCAGCTCTGTCCACGACCCAGTTCGCTGCCATGTCGACGGACCAGATCAAGGCCCTGTCGTCTGACCAGATCGCCGCCCTCAGCTCCGCTCAGGTTGGAACGCTGACGAGCGACGAAGTCGCTCTCTTCTCGACGGATGAGATCGCTGCGATCAGTGCAAAGGCAATTGCCGGCCTTTCGACCGATGTGCTTGCAAACCTTGGTACGGAAAATGCGGAAGCCCTGAACAAGACGCAGATCGCAGGCCTGTCTTCGACCCAGCTCAATGCGCTGACCTCCGACGAGCTTGCCACGTTCTCGTCCGACGAGATCAAGGCAATTAGCACTAAGGCGCTTGCCGAACTCGATATGACCAAACTGAACACCGAGAGCGTTGCAGCGCTCAACCGGGCTCAGGTTGCAGCACTTTCCTCGACGCAGTTCGCAGCGCTCTCGACCGAGCAGATCGAAGCGCTTAACTCCGACCAGATCGCGGGGATGACTGCGGCCCAACTCGGAACGCTGAGCAGCGACGAACTCATCCTCTTCTCGACGGATGAGATCGCCGGCATCAGCGCGAAGGCAATCAGCGGTCTGTCAAGCGAAGCGATCGCGGGTCTCGACAGCACGCATCTCGACGCGTTCACCTCGCAGCAGATCCAGGCATTCGACGCTGGTCAGGTCGGTGCAGTCATCAGCGCTTACAACAACGTATAAGCGATAGCTGCCAACAAGCAGCTCGAAATAGAACGGCGCGGCTAGACCGCGCCGTTACTTTGCCGGATTGTGGGCTGATAGCGAATCACTAAGGCCACACCGTCCATCATGGCAAAAATCTCCATCGTCATTCCTGCCTATAATATTGCGAGCCTAATCGGCCAGACGCTTGAGAGCGTGGTTCGAAACAAAGCCGACGTGGACATCATCGTCGTTGACGATGCGTCAACGGACAATACCTGCGAAGTTGTCGAGCAATATATTCAGGTTCATCAAAACATCAGGCTGCTTCGAAGCGAAACCAATACCGGCCCCGGGGTCGCCCGCAACAGGGCGCTCGCGCTTGTCGATAGCGAATATTGCCTGTTCCATGATGCCGATGACCTTCTCGGAGAAGATGCTATCAATACCGTGCTGCCGCTGATGGACAGCACCGGTGTGGATGTCGCTGCCTTCAGGTATAGCGTCCTCAGAACGGCCGACGAAATCCCTGGAGAGATGCCGCCGGTCGACAAGAACATATGGGACGGCGTGCTTGGCGATCGTGAGAGTGCCATTGTCGAACTGGATGAGGCCGCACAGTTCCTGGTGACGATCAACTATCCCTGGAACAAGATCATTAGGACGTCATTCATCCGGTCGACGAACTGGCAATTTTCGACGGCGCGCATTAACGAGGACATCCTGCCGCATTGGGCTGCGTATATGAATGCCGGCAGGTTCCTGGCGATCAATACCAGCCTCACCACGCACCGCCTCGTTCCCGGCCGAGAGCAGCATACCAACACGTTTGACGAGCGCCGCCTCGAAATGTTCAAGGCACTTGAGGACACCGAGAAGCTGTTTGCCGAAAACCGGATCTTTCGGGCTAAATACTATCCCGTCTTTGTCATTTTCAAAGCGGGTCTGCTCGAATGGGTCAACCGGCAGATCAGGCAGGACCTGCGAAGCCTGTTCCGTGAATATGCGTCATATTCCTACCGCCACTTCACGGACGAAGATTTCGACAGGGTCTATCGCATCAATCCGGGCATTGCGCTTGGGAGCTATAGAACGAAACACTCTCACAGGTAGGTTCGATCGCTTCAGGTAGATAGAGTTCTATAAGGCTTGGTGGCGGCATAAACTACCGAGACGTGCAGGCGCTGACGGCTTCGGATGCGCGTTCCGGCTGGTAAAGACCGGCCCCTCCTGCCACAGTGGAATGGTCTGTCGAGCAAGATTCTCTGAGGCTTACGAGTCTGAGCTGGCTCGTAAGCGCTGTTTTCAGGCCACGGCTTTGAGTTCGTGCCTTGCGGCATAGGTCCACGGCAGCAGGTCGTCGATTTGGCTATTTGGATGGCCGTTGGCGATCCTGGTGAGGACGTCTGAGAGATAGGCCAGTGGCTCGACATGGTTGAGCTTGGCAGTCTCGATGAGCGAGGCGATGGTTGCCCAGTGTTCGGCCCCGGCGTCGGAACCGGCAAATAGTGCATTCTTGCGATTGAGCGCAATTGGCCTGATGGATCGCTCGACGGTATTGGAGTCGATCTCGATCCGGCCATCGTCGATGAACCGGGTCAAGCCATCCCAGCGTGACAAGGCATAGCGGATTGCTTCGGCGAGCTTCGTCTTCTGACTGATGAGGCCGAGTTGTTCGCGCAGCCAGGGAGCGAGGCCATCTGCGATCGGTCGGCTCTTCTCTTGGCGCGTGGCGGTACGCTCCTCGTGTGTGAGGCCACGTATCTCGTCTTCAATCCTGTAAAGTTCGGCGATGCGTTTGAGCGCCTCGCTGGCAATGGGTGCTGGACCGGCGGCGGCGAGTTCATAGAAGCGGCGGCGAACGTGAGACCAGCAGAAAGCCAGTGACACGGTGTTCTTTGCCGCGAGTGGGCGATATCCACTGTAGCCGTCGACCTGCAGAATGCCGACGAAGCCGTCGAGATGGGCCATCGGTCGCTCGCCTTTGCGATCCGGGGCATAGATATAGGCGACGCCAGGCGGGTCATTTCCTTGCCAAGGGCGGTCGTCCCGCGCATAGGCCCAAAGCTGCCCGGTCTTAGTCTTGCCACGACCCGGGTCGAGCACGGGGGCTGTCGTCTCGTCGGCGAAGAGCTTCGACGATGACTTCAAATGATCGAGCAGCCGTTGATGGACAGGACGCAGATGCCAGGCGGCGCGACCGACCCAGTCGGCGAGCGTCGAGCGGTCGAGGTCGATGCCTTGACGCTTATAGATTTGCGCCTGGCGATACAGTGGCAGGTGGTCAGCATATTTGGAGACCAGCACCTGGGCGACGGTGGCCTCGGTCGGAATGCCGCCTTCAATCAGTCTTGCCGGGGCCGGAGCCTGGACCACGACTTCTTCGCAAGCCCGGCAAGCATACTTCGGGCGGCGCAGCACAAGCACGCGGAACTGGGCGGGCACAATGTCGAGCTTCTCGCTGACGTCTTCGCCGATCCGATGCAGGTCATTGCGGCAGCAGGGGCAGGCATGGTCATCAATATCAACTACGATCTCGATGCGCGGCAGATGGGCTGGCAGCGAACCTCTGTTCGTGCGCCGTTTGGCGACTTGCGCCTGTCGAACAGCAGGGGAGGCTTGCTCATTGTCTTCCAGACCGGCAGCCTCGACTTGCTCGGCCTCTTCAAGCCCAAGCAGAAGCTGGTCCTCGGGAAGCGTCTCGGCACGGCGACCGAACCGGTGGCGCTGCAATTCCTTGATGATCTGACGCAGGCGGGCATTCTCCGCCTCGCGCGAAAGCACCATCGCTTTCAGCGCGTTCAGGTCATCCGGAAGCTCGTCCGCCGTTATCGTCATGGATCGAGAACAGCATATTTTGCCGCTCAGAACGAGAGGCAGGATGATGATGATTCAATTGGTCGCGGCCGCTATCCAGCCTTTATCGGGGTGCGCGTTTCGCTCGGCGCATGCACGCGTTTCCAGTCCAATCCCTCGAACAGAGCCGAGAATTGGGCGGCCGTCAGATGCATCGCGCCGTCTTGCATTCGAGGCCAATGGAACTCGCCATCCTCAAGCCGCTTGGCAACCAGGCACACGCCGCTACCGTCCCAGAAGACCAGCTTGATCCGGTCCGTTCGTTTGGCCCGGAACACGTAGATCGTGCCAGAGAATGGGTCAGCACCCATCTCGGCTTTCACGAGCGCCGCCAATCCGTCAGCGCCTTTGCGAAAGTCGACGGGCTTGGTGGCGATCATCACCTTTACCGCACCGGACGGACCAATCACGACTGAGCCTTCAACGCTTGGATCACAGCAGCAATTGTCGCGCTGTCCGTGCCAGATGCGATCCTGACGACCGCGCCGCCAACCTCCAGCTCGATTGCCGCAACTGGAAGTGCGCTCCTCGTAATCGTCTTTCGCCGTGTCGGAGGCGGCTCTACCGGACGATCAATTACTGCTGCCACAAACATCGGCGGCGAGTCTTGCTGCGCCTGACTCCGCGCCTGCCGACGCCAGGTAAACAATTGTCCGGGAGACAAACCGTGCCGACGCGCAACAGCACTGACCGACATCTCGCCGCTATAGCTCTCGGCGACAATTCGGTCTTTCTCCTCGTCGCTCCAGTCGCGGCGACGACCAGTTCCCGTAAAAACCTCAAACCGTTGCACCGGCACGTCTGCACTGGTGCCATGCGTAAACCCTGTAATCGTCATATGTCGAAGCCTCGTTCGGCAACAACATCAACAATCACGCGCTGATCCGGAAGGTGGGGTCAAAACACCGCTTACGC
>Ga0209025_1003752_pt1 | contig 13927 bp, 10 predicted proteins | sample AraplaMF_Col_mLB_FD_184256 | JGI IMG/M metagenome (GOLD analysis project Ga0209025, IMG submission 184256) | Arabidopsis root microbial communities from the University of North Carolina, USA - plate scrape MF_Col_mLB (SPAdes) (version 2) | ecosystem: Host-associated > Plants > Roots > Endosphere... | reverse complement strand
TTCAGCTCGGCCCCCTGCGGATCGACAACCGCATCGTCATCGCGCCGATGTGCCAGTACTCCGCCACCGAAGGCACGCCGGGCGACTGGCACCTGATCCATCTGGGCCACCTGGCGCTCTCCGGCGCCGGGCTGCTGATCATCGAGGCGACGGCGGTGGAGGCCGACGGCCGCATTTCGCCCGGCGACCTCGGGCTCTATTCCGACGCCAACGAGGAAGGCCTGGCGAAGGTACTCCACGCGGTGCGCGCGCACTCGCCGATCAAGATCGCCATCCAGCTCGGCCACGCGGGGCGCAAGGCTTCGAGCCGCGCACCGTGGGAGGGCGGCAAGCAGATTCGCCCCGGCGAACCCGGCGGCTGGAAGGCCTGGGCTCCTTCGGCCGTGCCGCATGCACCCGGCGAAGACACGCCGATTGCGCTCGATGCCGCCGAGCTGGCCCGCGTGCGCGACGCCTTCGTGGCCGCCGCGCGCCGCGCCGCGCGGCTTGGCATCGACGGCATCGAGCTGCATGCGGCACATGGCTACCTGCTGCACCAGTTCCTCTCGCCCATCGCCAACCATCGCGAGGACGAATATGGCGGCAGCCTGGAGAACCGCCTGCGCTTCCCGCTCGAGGTGTTCGATGCAGTGCGCGAGGTGTTCCCCGCCGACCGGCCGGTGTGGGTGCGCGTGTCGGCCAGCGACTGGGTGCCCGGCGGATGGGACCTCGACAGCACCGTCGCCTTCTCGCGCGCGCTGCAGGAGCGCGGCTGCGCGGCCATCCACGTGTCCAGCGGCGGCGTGTCGCCGCAGCAGGCGATCACGCTGGGCGCGGGCTACCAGGTGCCGTTCGCCGAACGCATCAAGGCCGAGGTCGGGCTGCCGACCATCGCGGTGGGGCTCATCACCGAACCCGCGCATGCGGAGGCCATCATCGCCAACGGCCAGGCCGATGCGGTGTCGCTGGCGCGCGCGATCCTCTACGACCCGCGCTGGCCCTGGCATGCGGCTGCCGAACTGGGCGCGCGGGTGAAGGCGCCTCACCAGTACTGGCGCTCGCAGCCGCGCGAGTTCAAGGATCTGTTCGAGAACGCGGCCTTCGGCGCGCGTTAGACCGCGCCGGTTGCGAAACGGCCCCTCGTCGCGCCGACCTTCACTTCAGCTCGCGATAGAAGAAGGTGGTGTCGCAAGGCTCGCCCTGCGGCAGCAGCGCGAAGCCCGGAATCGATCCGACACGCACCCAGCCCGAGCGCTCGTAGAGCCGCTCGGCGTCGGCACTCGATGTGTCGAGCACCAGGAGCGTCTTGCCGCGTTCGCGCGCTACCCGTTCGGCCGCCTTCATCAGCAGCGCGCCGATGCCCCGGCGGCGAGCGCGTCGATGCACGAGCATCTTGGCGACCTCGCCGCGGTGCGGCTGGTTCTCGGGCTGCGCCAGCACCACCTGCACCGTGCCGAGGATGCCTTCCTCGTCCTCCGCCACCAGCAGCGCGCGTTCGCCGCTCGCCACGCCATCGGCCACCCGACGCCAGAAGGCCTGCGCGCGCTGCGCGGTCAGCGGCTGCATGAAGCTCACCGATGCGCCGCCCTCGACGCAATCGGCCAGCACGGCGGCAAGGCCACGCAGCTGCGCTTCGGAAACGGTGTCCAGCAGGCGGACGGCCGGGGTGCTCCCGGCGGAAACGGTCGTCATGTTCATCTCCAGGAAGAAGGGGCGGTCGCGATCACGACGGCATAGCGCGTGTTCTTGCGCGAGGGGTTGTGAAAGCTGGTGGGGCGGTCGAGCACCATCGCCAGGCAGTCGCCGGTGGCGAGCCGGTGCAGCTCGTCGCCCACGGTGAGTTCGATGACGCCGTCGAGCACCCACACCTGCTGGTGGATGAGCGGCTCGCGCGCCGAGGTTTCGTAAGCCACGCGGGCGCCGGGCGGAAACTCCACCTCGACGATCTGGATCGGCGACGCGACGCCGCCGGGCGACACGTTCCTGCGCAGGTAGCCGGAGTGCGGATCGCGCCACTGCAGCTGGTCGGCCAGCCGCGAGACCGGATCGGCAGCCGGGGCCGGCGCCTCGAACAGCGAGGCCAGCGATACGCCGAGGCCGGTCGCAAGTTTTTCCAGGACCACCGCGGTGGGGCTGCTCTCGCCGCGTTCGATGAGCGAGATCATCGAGCGGCTCACGCCGCAGTGCGTGGCGAGGGCGTCGAGCGAGAAGCCGCGCGCCGCGCGCAGGTCGCGCACGCGCTGGGCGATGCGGTCGTTGAGGCCGGAGGGGATTTCCATCTCGGCCGACTCATTTGTTTCCTTCATATTGGATGAAATATCCACCATAAGGGAAATCGCGTCAAGCCCGCCAGCAGACTCCTCCGGTCAGCGCGACGGCCCGACCAGCGCGGCGCGCGCGGCCTCGGAGGGAAACACGCAGGCCACGTCGTGGGCGCATCCCGGCACCACCACGACCTCGCGGCGCTTGCCGGGCGCGAGCAGCTTGCGGTCGTACTCCGCATAGGCCAGGCCGCGCTGCATGCGGAACGAGCCTTGGGCGAGCGCCGCGCAGGACTTGTCGAGCACGCGGTAGGCGGTGCCCTTGGCGTCGTTGCTGTCCAGCGCGCCTTCCAGATAGCTGATGTCGGCCTGCGCGTACTGCTGGCGCGCCTGCGCGGCGGTACGGCCCAGCCATGTGGGCAGGTCGTCGGTGCCGTACTTCCAGCGGTTCATCTGCGGGCATGCGGCTGTGTCGGGCGTGGAGAAGCCGGTCACGGAGGCACCGTCGGCCGAGAACTGCGGGCGCACCGGGTCGAAGTAGAGCCAGGTGCTCGGGTCGGCGACCACATAGCGCATGGCCGGCTTGCCGTCGTGCTGCGTGAAGGCGATGTAGCGCTGCACGAACTGCCCGCCGGCCGAGAAGCCCGCGACGGTGATGGTGCGCAGGCTGGGCCAGCGCCGCGCGATGTCGGCCACCAGCGCATCCATCACCGCGAAGGACCCGACGCGATTGCCCGATGCCGAGCGCGCGCCTTCGAGCCAGGAGCCGCAGGTCCACAGCAGGTCGCCGGGCTGCGCGACCGGCACGCCCAGGTTGTTGCAGCGGCCGGCCACCGCCTTGTCGGCCGCGACCTGGAAGAGCGGCGCGATCACCAGCGTGTCGCCGAGCGCATCGGCGTTGCGCAGGGTGCGCAGCGCGGCCTCGAATGTCTTGTTGGCATCGCGCGAGTGCCCGTGCATGGCGATCAGCGCTCTGGTCGGCCCGGCGGTCGCCGGTGCGTCGGGGTCGAGCGACGAGTAGAAGTGAAGCGCGCCGCCGGCCCCTGGCGGCGTGAAGCTGCGCAAGCAGTCCGCGGCCGCCGAGTTCATGCAGGCAGAGGCATCGGCCGTTGCCGCATGAGCCGGCCATGGCGCGATGTACGCGGCGGCGAGGGCCAAGGAAAGGAACCATCTGTAGCTGGGCATGTTCGTGCGACTCCCGGGATGGAACGGAATTGAAGCGGATTCTCTGCCTGCCACATCCGGCGAAGCTGACTTGCCTGCTGCTTTACATAGCGATTTGCTCTACCGAAGCGCCGCTCTTCGAACACAAATTCGGCAACGGGGCGCGGATCATCCAACAAATCCCACCACGAACCGCCATGAACCCAGACCCCCTGCCCTCCTCTTTCCAGGCGTTCGCCGACGGACTGCCATCCGCGCCTTCGCCGCTGCACGCCCGCATCACCACGGCCTGCCGCCGCCCCGAGCCGCAGGCACTGCCGCCGTTGCTCGCGCAGGCCCGGTTGCCAGACGATCAGGCGGAGGAGGCACAGGCGCTCGCCATGCGCATCGCCCGGCAGCTGCGCGACCGCAGGAGCGCGACCGGCCGCGCCGGCCTCGTGCAGGGCCTGCTGCAGGAATACGCGCTGTCGTCGCAGGAAGGCGTGGCGCTGATGTGCCTGGCCGAGGCGCTGCTGCGCATTCCCGATGCGGGCACGCGCGACGCGCTCATACGCGACAAGATCGCGCACGGCCAGTGGCAGTCGCACGCGGGCCGCAGCCCCTCGGTGTTCGTCAACGCCGCGACCTGGGGCCTGCTGCTCACCGGCAAGCTGGTGGCCACGCACAGCGAGACCAGCCTGTCGACGGTGCTCACGCGCCTAATCGGCAAGGGCGGCGAGCCGCTGATCCGCAAGGGCGTGGACATGGCGATGCGGATGATGGGCGAGCAGTTCGTCACCGGGGAGACCATCGCGCAGGCGCTCGCCAACGCGCGCGAGCTGGAGGCGCAGGGCTTTCGCTATTCGTACGACATGCTCGGCGAAGCGGCACTGACCATGGAGGACGCGAAGCGCTACCGCACCGCGTACGAAGAGGCCATACACGCCATCGGCAAGGCGTCGGCGCGGCGCGGCGTGTACGAGGGGCCGGGCATTTCCATCAAGCTCTCGGCGCTGCACCCGCGCTACAGCCGCGCGCAGCATTCGCGCGTGATGGCCGAGCTGTACCCGGTGCTGCGCGAACTCGCGCTGCTGGCGCGGCAGCACGACATCGGCCTGAACATTGACGCGGAGGAAGCCGACCGGCTGGAGCTCTCGCTCGACCTGCTGGAGCGCCTGTGCTTCGAGCCCGAACTCGCGGGCTGGAACGGCATCGGCTTCGTGGTGCAGGCCTACCAGAAGCGCTGCCCCTTCGTGATCGACTTCGTGATCGACCTCGCGCGGCGCAGCGGCCACCGGCTGATGGTGCGGCTGGTGAAGGGCGCCTACTGGGACAGCGAAATCAAGCGCGCGCAGCTCGACGGGCTCGACGGCTACCCGGTCTACACGCGCAAGGCCTACACAGACGTGTCGTACCTCGCCTGCGCGCGCAAGCTGCTCGATGCGCCCGAGGCGGTGTACCCGCAGTTCGCCACGCACAACGCGCACACGCTGGCGGCCATCTACACGATGGCGGATCCGTCGCGCTACGAGCCGGGGCAGTACGAGTTCCAGTGCCTGCACGGCATGGGCGAGCCGCTGTACGAGCAGGTGGTGGGACCGCTCGCGCGGCCCTGCCGCATCTACGCGCCGGTGGGCACGCACGAGACACTGCTGGCGTACCTGGTGCGCCGGCTGCTGGAGAACGGCGCGAACACCTCCTTCGTGAACCGCATCGCGGACCCGACGATTCCGCTCGACGTGCTGGTGGAAGACCCGGTCGCGACGGTGGAGCACATGGCGGTACAGGAAGGCATGGCAGGCCTGCCGCATCCGGCCATCCCGCTGCCGGCGGCCTTGTACGGAACGCAGCGCGCCAACTCGCGCGGCCTCGATCTCGCGAGCGACGACAGCCTGCGCGTGCTGGGCAAAGTGCTGGGCGAAAGCGCGTCCGACCACTGGCGTGCGGCGCCGATGCTGGCCGAGGCCGCGCCCAACGGCGAGACGGCGAACGTGCTGAACCCCGCCGACCATCGCGACATCGTCGGGCAGGTCCAGGAAGCCACGCTCGCCGATGTCGAATCGGCCATCGCGCAGGCCCATGCCTTCGCGCCGGCATGGGCCGCCACGCCATCCGCCGAACGCGCAGCGCTGCTCGAACGCGCCGCCGAAAAGCTCGAACAGGGCATGCCCCGCCTGCTCGGCCTGCTGACGCGCGAGGCCGGAAAGACGTACGCCAACGCCATCGCGGAGGTGCGCGAGGCGGTGGACTTCCTGCGCTACTACGCGGCGCAGGCGCGCAGCGATTTCTCCAACGACACGCACCGCGCGCTAGGCCCCATGGCCTGCATCAGCCCGTGGAACTTTCCGCTGGCGATCTTCACCGGCCAGGTGGCGGCCGCGCTCGCGGCCGGCAACCCGGTGCTGGCCAAGCCGGCCGAGCAGACGCCGCTGGTCGCGGCAGAGGCGGTGCGCGTGCTGTGGGAGGCCGGCATTCCCCGCGCGGCGGTGCAGCTGCTGCCCGGCCGTGGCGAGACGGTGGGTGCCGCGCTGGTGGCCGATGCGCGCGTGCAGGGCGTGATGTTCACCGGCTCCACCGAGGTCGCGCGCATCCTGCAGAAGACGCTGTCGCAGCGCCTGGGCGCGCACGGCGCGCCGGTACCGCTCATTGCCGAGACCGGCGGGCAGAACGCGATGATCGTCGACTCCTCCGCGCTGGTTGAACAGGTGGTGGCCGACGTGATGGCTTCGGCCTTCGACAGCGCCGGCCAGCGCTGCTCCGCGCTGCGCGTGCTCTGCGTGCAGGAAGAAGCGGCTGACCGCGTGGTCGCGATGCTCAAGGGCGCGATGGCCGAGGCCGCCATCGGCAACCCGGCCCGCCTCTCGGTGGACGTGGGCCCGGTGATCGACGCCGAGGCGCGCGACGGCATCGAGCGCCACGTCGAGGCGATGCGCGCGCGTGGCCATGCCGTGTTCCGCCAGGCCCGCGGGCATGGCGACGACACCCGCCACGGCACCTTCGTGACACCCACGCTGATCGAGCTCGACGGCATCGCCGAGCTGCAGCGCGAAGTGTTCGGCCCGGTGCTGCACCTCGTGCGCTTTCGCCGCCGCGACCTCGGCGCGCTGGTCGGGCAGGTCAACGGCACCGGCTACGGACTGACGCTGGGCGTGCACACGCGCATCGACGAGACCATCGCGCAGGTCGTGGAGAACGCGAAGGCGGGCAACGTCTACGTGAACCGCAACATCGTGGGCGCGGTGGTGGGCGTGCAGCCCTTCGGCGGCGAGGGCCTGTCGGGCACGGGGCCGAAGGCGGGCGGGCCGCTGTACATGCTGCGCATGCTGTCGGCGCGGCCTGACGACGCGATGGCGCGCGCGGTGGCAGACGCCGCGCCGGCTTCGCATCCGGCGCTGTCGGCGCTGGCCCGCTGGGCCGATGCGACCGGCCGGCCCGCGCTGTCGGCGCAGTGCGCGCTCTTCGCGGCGCAGTCGCGCTCGGGCAGCTCGCGCACGCTGGCCGGGCCTACAGGCGAGCGCAACGTCTACAGGCTGGAGCCGCGCGAGGCGGTGCTGTGCCTGGCCGATGCGGAAGAAGACCGGCTGACGCAGCTCGCCGCCGTGCTCGCGGTGGGCAGTGGCGCGATATGGCCCGCTGATGCGGCGGCGCAAAGCCTGCGCGCATCGCTGCCGGCCGAGGTGCAGCAGAACGTGGCCATCGCGAGCGACTGGTCGTCGGACACGGTGGCGTTCGACGCCGCGCTGCATCACGGCGATGCGCAGGGGCTCTCGGAAGTGATGCGGCGCATCGCCGCGCGGCCGGGCCCCATCGTCGGCGTGCGCGGCTTCGCGCCCGGAGAGGCGCGCATTCCGCTCGAAAGCCTGGTGGTGGAGCGCGCGATCAGCACCAACACCGCGGCGGCGGGCGGCAACGCGAGCCTGATGACGATCGGCTGAGCGCTCCCGGCCGGCCAGCTATTTGTCGAACGCGGGGTCGATCGGCACGCGGTAGCCGTTGACGAGTCGGTTGGTCTCGTTGGCCATGCCGACCACGGCCATGAGCTCGGCGAACATCGCGGGCGTCATGCCGGCCTTCTCCGCGCCGGCGTGGTGGCTCGCGGTGCAGTAGCCGCAGCCGTTGGTGACGCTCACGGCGAGGTAGACCATCTCCTTCACCACCGGGTCGAGCGCGCCGGGCGCCATCACCTCCTTCAGGCTGCTCCAGGTGCGCCGGAGCGTGGCGGGGTCGTTGGCGAGGTACTTCCAGAAGTTGTTGACGTCGGGCACGTTGCGCGTGGTCCTGATGTCGTCGAAGACGGCGCGCACTTCTTCCGAAGCGGCCGCGTATTCGATGGGCTGGGGTTTCATGCAAGGCTCCTGATGGTGGATGCGTTACCGGCAACGGTACCAGCCTTCACCGCGCCCTGCCCGTCAGTAAGTCTGCAGGAACCGGGCATGCTCCTGGTGCATGTGCGAGCGCGCGAGCAGCCACTTTCTCAGCGCGGCCTGCTTGTCGGGCGAGAGGTCTTTCGAGCATTGGTCGAAGGCCTCGCCGAGCAGCCTGAACTCGACGTCCAGGTGGCGGCGCGATGGCGGCGCGCCGGCCAGCGAGTTGTTCCGCGCGAAGTTCAGCAGCGCTTCCTGGCCGAAGGCTTCCATCTCCTTGACGAGGCGGCTGCGCTCCAGCATCAGGCGACGCACGATGGCGTTGCGCCTGCGCGGGCCGAAACGGCGCAGGATGGGGTTGGAGTCGTCGCCCTGCACGGTCGCCAGGATGATGTCCATCTGCTCGAGCAGATGCAGCCACTGCTCGGGCTGGAAGAACTCCATCGATGCAGCGGGCGCCTTCTCTTCTTTCCTCTTCACGACGAGCATGGTTGTCTCCTGCTGTCATTCTTTTTCTGCCGATGAGCCCCGGCCTGCTTCGGGCCGGGGGTTCAGGCGCTGCCGTACTCGGCGGCGGCCGGAGCCGGCCGCCGTCCGCGAACGATCACCGGAGGTCGAAGCGATCGAGGTCCATCACCTTCGCCCATGCGGCCACGAAGTCGCGCACGAACACCTGCTGCGCGTCGCTGGAGCCGTAGACCTCCGAGAGGGCGCGAAGCTGCGAGTTCGAGCCGAACACCAGGTCGGCGGTGGTGGCGGTCCACTTCGCCTCGCCGCTGGTGCGGTCGCGTCCTTCGAGCACGTTGGCATCGGCGGCCGACTTCTTCCAGCCGGTGCGCATGTCGAGCAGGTTCACGAAGAAGTCGTTGCTCAGCGTCTCCGGCCGCTTGGTGAAGACGCCGTTGGGCGACTGCCCGTAGTTGGCGTTCAGCACGCGCAGGCCGCCGACGAGCACCGTCATCTCGGGCGCGCTCAGGCGCAGCAGCTGCGCCTTGTCGAGCAGCAGGTCGGCGGTGGCCGCGGGGTTGGCGCCCTTGCGCAGGTAGTTGCGGAAGCCGTCGGCCAGCGGCTCCAGCGGAGCGAAGGATTCGACGTCGGTCTGTTCCTGCGATGCGTCCATGCGGCCTGGCGAGAAGGGCACGGTCACGTCCTGGCCGGCCTTCTTCGCGGCGGCCTCGACTGCGGCGTTGCCGGCCAGCACGATCAGGTCGGCCAGCGAGATCTTCTTCTTGCCGCCGGCCTGCGCGCCGTTGAACTCCTTCTGGATGCCTTCGAGCACCGACAGCACCTTCGACAGCTCGGCCGGCTGGTTCACTTCCCAGTCCTTCTGCGGCGCGAGGCGGATGCGTGCGCCGTTGGCGCCGCCGCGCTTGTCGCTGCCGCGGAAGGTCGAGGCCGAGGCCCAGGCGGTGCGCACCAGCTGGCCGATGCCCAGGCCCGAGGCCAGCACCTTGGCCTTGAGCGCGGCGACGTCCTTGTCGTCGACCAGCTGGTGGTCGACGGCGGGGATCGGGTCCTGCCAGATCAGCTCTTCCTTGGGCACCAGCTTGCCGAGGTAGCGGGCGCGCGGGCCCATGTCGCGGTGCGTGAGCTTGAACCAGGCGCGGGCGAAGGCGTCGGCGAACTCCTGCGGGTTGGCCATGTAGCGGCGCGAGATCTTCTCGTAGGCCGGGTCCATGCGCATGGCCATGTCGGCCGTGGTCATCATCGGGGCGTGGCGGCGCGACGGGTCGTGCGCGTCGGGCACGGTGCCGTTGCCGGTGTCGCCCTTGGGCTTCCACTGGTGCGCGCCGGCCGGGCTCCTGGTGAGCTCCCATTCGTAGCCGAACAGCGTCTCGAAGTAGCTGTTGTCCCACTTGGTGGGCGTGGGGGTCCAGGCGCCTTCGATGCCGCTGGTGGTGGCGTGCACGCCGATGCCGCTCTCGAAGCTGTTCTTCCAGCCCAGGCCCAGTTCCTCGATGTCTGCGCCTTCCGGCTCGGCGCCCACTTTGGCAGGGTCGCCGGCGCCGTGGGCCTTGCCGAAGGTGTGGCCGCCGGCGGTGAGCGCCACGGTTTCCTCGTCGTTCATCGCCATGCGCGCGAAGGTCTCGCGGATGTCGCGGGCCGACTTCAGCGGATCGGGGTTGCCGTTGGGGCCTTCGGGGTTGACGTAGATCAGGCCCATCTGCACGGCGGCCAGCGGGTTGGCGAGATCGCGCTCGCCGCTGTAGCGCTCGTCGCCCAGCCACTTGTTCTCGGCGCCCCAGTTGACGTCGTCTTCCGGCTCCCAGATGTCGGGTCGGCCGCCGGCGAAGCCGAAGGTCTTGAAGCCCATGGACTCCAGCGCGACGTTGCCGGTGAGGATCATCAGGTCGGCCCACGAGAGCTTGCGGCCGTACTTCTGCTTGATCGGCCACAGCAGGCGGCGCGCCTTGTCGAGGTTGCCGTTGTCGGGCCAGCTGTTCAGCGGCGCGAAGCGCTGCGCGCCCGCGCCGCCGCCGCCGCGGCCGTCGAAGGTGCGGTACGTGCCGGCCGAGTGCCAGGCCATGCGGATGAACAGCGGCCCGTAGTGGCCGTAGTCGGCGGGCCACCAGTCCTGCGAGTCGGTCATCAGTGCGTGGAGGTCCTTGACGACGGCGTCGAGGTCGAGGGTCTTGAACTCCTTCGCGTAGTCGAAGGCCTCGCCCATGGGGTTGGCCTTGGCGGAGTGTTGGTGCAGCAGCTTCAGGTTGAGCTGGTTGGGCCACCAGTCTGTGTTCGTCGCGGCGCGGCGTGCGGTGCCGGTGGTTGCATGACCCGGGAACGGGCATTTGGCTTCATCGGACAAGGGGTTCTCCTTTGGTTGTGGGGTGGCTCGGAGGTGTGGAGCCGGACCAGTCTAGGTTCGGGTGACCGATCCATCAACCAAATTGAGTGCATTGAATTCATAGCCAAGACCTATGAATTTCGCCTTGTCCGGTGGAGGCTCTAGCCGCTGTTCTTCGGCTGCGAGCCTGGCATCGGAACCAGCCCCTGGCGGACGGCGGTGGTCGTGTGACCGCCGAAGCCCCAGTTGTCGGTGTCGACCTCCTCGATGACGATGTGCGTCCACTCCGGCGGCTTGTGCAGCACGCGCTCGAGCGTCTCGGTGACCTCGCGGATGACCTGCGCCTTCTGCTCGGCGGTGTTGCCCTCGCGGGTGATGCGGATGCTGACGAATGGCATGGCCGTATCTCCTTTTTCCTGGCCGCGCTCAGCGCCCGGCGCTGAAGCCGCCGTCCACCGGCAGCACGGTGCCGGTCACGAAGCCGGCGCGGGCGAGGTAGAGCACGGCTTCGTCGATGTCGCGCGTGGTGCCGATGCGGCCCAGCGGGTGCAGTCCGGCGAGCGCCGCGTGGTTGTCGGCGCTGTGCATGGGCGTGTCGACCACGCCCGGCGCCACCGCATTGACCGTCACGCCGTAGGGCGCGAGTTCGAGCGCCAGCGCGCGCGTGGCCTCGTTGACGCCGCCCTTGAGCGCAACCGCCAGCAGCGCGGGCACGCCGCTGTGCGGCTGCATCGCGATCGCGGCGGTGATGTTGATGATCCTGCCGCTGCGCCGTTCGCTCATGTGCTTCGCCGCCTCCTGCGAGGCGTAGAGCACGCCCTTCAGGTTGGTCGCGATGTTCTCCTCGATCTCCTGCGGCGTGAACTGGACGAACGGCTTGGCGGTGAAGATGCCCGCGTTGTTCACCAGCACGTCGACGTGGCCGTAGCGCGCGATGGCCTGTGCGAACAGCTCGCGCGCCGACTCCGGCCGGCCGACGTCGCCCGCGACGCCCAGGAAACGGCCGCCTGCGTTCAGGCCTTCGGCCGCGGCCTGCAGGCGCTGCTCGGTGCGGCCGGTGCCCACGACGTTGTAGCCCTCGCGCAGGAAGGCCTCGGCCAGGCCCAGGCCGATGCCGCTGGTGGCGCCGGTGATGACGACGGTGTTTTCAGACTTGCTCATGGTGGTCCTCGATCAGGTTCGGTTTCGAAAAAAAGTCCGGAAGGGCCGGTGCGGAATCCGCGTTTCGCCACCGGTTGGACTGAACTTTATTGATAACCAGGAGAGCAATAAACACACGCGACTACACTTGTCTTGATACTCCATGTAATCAATATGCAGCGCCAATTCGACGACGTGCTCCTGGGCAGCATCGAGCTGTTCTGCCTGGCGGCCGAGGCCGGCAGCTTCACCGCGGCCGCCAACGCGGCGGGCGTCACGCCGGCGGCGGTGAGCCGCTCCATCGCGCGGCTGGAAAAGCGCCTGGGCGTGCGCCTCTTCGTGCGCTCCACGCGCAGCATCCGGCTCACCGAAGGCGGGCGGGAGTACTTCGAGCAGTGCCGCGCCGCCCTGCACCAGCTGGCGGAGGCCGAGCACAAGCTCACCGGCGAGCAGGTGCAGCCTTCGGGCACGCTGCGCATCAGCGCGCCCACCACCTATGGGCACCACCGCCTGCTGCCGCTGTTGCCCGAGTTCCGCGCGCGCTATCCGCTGATCAAGGTCGAGGCGCACATCAGCAACCGCAACATCGACCTGCACGAGGAGAACTTCGACGTCGCGATCCGCTTTCGCGCCCAGCCCGATTCGACGATGGTGGCGCGCCACCTGGAAGACGCGAAGCTCGTGGTGGTTGCGAGCCCGGCCTACCTGCGCCGCGCGGGACAGCCGCTGACGCTGGACGACCTTGCGCGGCACGAGTGCATCCAGTTCGACCTGCCCAGCAGCGGGCGGCAGATTCCGTGGCTGTTCACGGACAACGGGCGCGAGAAGGAAATCCTCTCCACCGGCAACTACAGCTGCGCCGAAGACGTGCTCGCGGGCGTCACGCTGGCCCGGGCCGGCGCGGGGCTGTTCCAGACCTACGGCTTCGTCGTCGAGAAAGACCTGGCGCGCGGCGAGCTGGTCGAGGTGCTGCAGCCCTACGCCGGGCGCTCACGGCCGGTGAGCCTGATCTATCCGCATGCGCGGCTGCTGCCCTCTCGGGTGCGGGCGTTCGTGGAGTTCATCGTGGAGCGCGCCACCTAGGCAAGGGCCCTCAATGCGGCGGAGCCTGGATCTGCCAGTACGTTTCGGCGCCTCGTTTTCTCGGAATCAATCCGGGCCGTTGACCGGCACGCGCACCGCCGTAGAAAAGAGCCATGTCCTCCAGAAGGGCCGGCGAGTCTCCATATTTCGAATGCCCGAGAACGTCGGTGTCGATGTCGCTCGCATCGATGGTCTCGACGCCAGGCGAGAGCGTCAGCGCTGCGCCCGCGATGCCCGCGCGAGGCCTTCCCCAGACGACCCTGGAAGCGTTCAGCGCCTTGTCGTTGTCCGATGCATAGAGGTTCACGGCGTAGCCGGCCTTGACCATCGCCGGCGCGATCTGCACCGTGAAGACCCTGGCGTCGATGTCGGGAGCCGCCAGCGTGACCAGCTTCACCTTGGCGGCCAGCTTCGGGCGATTCAGGGCGAGCGACATCAGCGCATGGGTCGTCGTCCAGGAACCCATGCTGTGCGCAAGAACGTAGATCTCCTCGGCGCGGGTCTTCTCCCCGAACTGGACGAGGAACTCCTCGAGCGCGGGAATGGAGCTGATGGCCTTGGTGAAGTCCCGCAGGTAGTTGGCGGTTCCCTCGACGGGCGACTCGCCATTCGACGGCCAGCTGAAAAAGGCCGGCACCACGGGCAGCTGCATGTCCACGGCGAGTTGCGCCGTCCTCAGCGCGGCATCGCGGAAGGGAACGTTGAAGCCGTGCACGAACACGAAGCCGATGTTCCTTCGCGGATCGGCGGCAAATGATCGATTCACCTGAGCGATGAACTCATCGGGCCTCAGGGGCACCGCGTCGAGGAGAAGCATGAACCTGTCCGGGTTGCTCCGGTCCCAGTCGAAGACTGTCGGCGTCTCGACCTCACCTTTTTCATGGATCCATGGCAGGCTGACCAGGGCATACCCATACTGGACTTCCGCCGCCTCGTTGTCATCGAAGTAGACCGGCCTTGCAACCGGGACGCGATTCGTCCCGTAGAACACCGCTACCTTTACCGGATGTCCTTTCTTTGCGTCCTCGATCCGAGGGAGAGCCGTCGGAATGCCCAGCGGGGCTGGCGCTGTCGCACAGGCCCCCAGTGCAAGCGCCACGAGAACCTGGGCGCCAAGCAATACGACGAGGCGAGCGCACCGCGTCAGACGCATGAGAAGGCTTGCAGCCATG
>Ga0209025_1003750_pt1 | contig 13929 bp, 13 predicted proteins | sample AraplaMF_Col_mLB_FD_184256 | JGI IMG/M metagenome (GOLD analysis project Ga0209025, IMG submission 184256) | Arabidopsis root microbial communities from the University of North Carolina, USA - plate scrape MF_Col_mLB (SPAdes) (version 2) | ecosystem: Host-associated > Plants > Roots > Endosphere... | reverse complement strand
TGTCCTTCTGACGCCGAGGGGTGCAGAACTCGTGCTGCGCATGCTCGATGTGGCTGCCTTCGAGAGCGACCATACGGTTATCGATATTCCCTATTACGACACGCCGTGGAAATACGATGTCCTCAGTACGGTCAACAGCATCTGCATCGTCACCGAAATGACGATCCCGGCTCTTTCCCAGGCCAAGGATCTGTTTGCCAATCTGGTACGGTTGCGAGGCAGTTCGGAGCAGATATTCGTCGTCATCAACAAATACCGAACCAAGCTCTTCGGCCCGGGTGTGCGCCGGCAGCAAACGGAAAAGATATTCAAGGATATTCCCACTCATGTCATCGGGGATGATTGGGATACGCTCAGCGAGGCGATCAACCGGGGGGTGCTGCCGGTTGACGTGAATTCCCGGGGCCGCTTCTGCAGCGCGGTCGGTAAACTGGGAGCGCTGGTGCGATGAAGTCGCTCGGTTGTCGCATGCGGTCCGCCGCCATGAACCTCGGCCTTTCGGTTTGCGCGATCGCGGCCGCGGTTGCTGATGCACAGGCAAACGGCCTCGTGCCACGCAGCCTCGGACCAACATCAAGGGCGATGGTAACTGTCGAGCAGAGCTATCCGGCAGGGACGATCGTCATCGTCACCGATAACCGGACACTCGACCTCATCATCTCAGGAAGTCGCGCGATCCGTTACAAAATCGGTGTTGGTCGCGACGGATTTCGCTGGAGCGGGATTGTTCGGGTCGGACGCAAGGAAGAATGGCCTGGCTGGCGGCCCCCGGCCGAGATGAAGGCGCGCTCGCCGGGACTTCCGAACCTGGTTCCGCCCGGGCCGTTCAATCCGCTGGGGGCGCGCGGAATCTATCTATACCGGGGTGAAGCCGACACCTTGTACCGCATTCATGGAACCAACGAGCAGTCGACGGTTGGCGGTTTCGCCTCGTCGGGCTGCTTCCGCATGAGCAACGCCGATGTGATCGATCTCTATGAGCGCGTGAAGGTCGGTTCCACGGTCATTGTAAAATAGTCAGGGGTGGAAGGCATGGCGAACGGCATCATGGGGCGTTTTTACAAACAGCGGGATCCGGAGAGCCAGGAGCGTGTGGAGGCACCCGAACTGTCTCTTGCCGGCACAGTCCAGAACGCACCCGCCTTGGCATCTGAGATCGGCAAAGCGCCAGCGATTGAGGAAGAGGCTTCGCTCGGACCGGACATGGTATCCGAGAGGGTCAATCTGCATCGCTATCTGCTCGATCGTATCAATCTCGGCATCCTCGACACGCTCGACAACGAGGAGATTGCAACTGAGATCCGGCCGCTGGTCAAAGACTATATCCGGCGCAACAACTTTCCGCTCAATGCCAAGGAAATCAATGATCTGATCCGCGACATTACCGACGAGATGTTGGGGCTCGGACCGATCGAGCCGCTGCTCACAGACGACACGATCGCTGATATTCTCATCAACGGCTACAATAGCGTCTATGTGGAACGGTCAGGCAGGCTCGAGCCGACTGCCGTGCGGTTCAAGGACGAGGACCATCTGCTGCGGGTGATCAACAAGATCGTCTCGGCGGTTGGCCGTCGCGTCGATGAATCGACGCCGATGGTTGACGCACGTCTCAAGGATGGCTCACGTGTCAACGTCGCCATCAGACCGATCTCGGTCGACGGGCCACTCGTTTCCATCCGCAAGTTCACCCGCAAGCCGCTGACGATGGAGCGCCTCGTGGAATACGGCGCCATGGCCGATGCGATGCGCATTCTTCTCAGCGCTGCGGTCAAAGGCAGGGTCTCCATGGTCATTTCCGGCGGCACGGGTTCGGGCAAGACCACCTTGCTCAACGCGCTCTCGTCTCAGATTTCTCCGAAGGAACGTCTGATCACGATCGAGGACGCGGCTGAACTCCAACTGCAGCAGCCGCATGTCGGCCGGCTGGAAACCCGGCCGCCGACGCTCGATGGGCGCAACGAGATCCGTCAGCGCGAACTTTTGAAAAACGCGTTGCGCATGCGCCCTGATCGCATCATCGTCGGCGAAGTGCGCGGCGATGAAGCCTTCGACATGCTGCAGGCGATGAATACCGGCCACGAGGGGTCGATGACGACCATTCACGCCAATACCCCCCGCGACGCCGTCGGCCGGCTTGAACAAATGGTCGGCATGGCGGGGATGCCAATGTCGCAGCTCAGCATTCGCTCGCAGATCTCTTCCGCCATCACGATCATCGTGCAGGTTCAGCGCCTGAGCGATGGCAGCCGCAAGGTCGTCTCGATTTCAGAGATCACCGGTATGGAAGGTGAGGTCGTGCAAATGCAGGAGATTATGAAATTCAAGAAGACAGGCACCGATGAGAACGGGCGGCTTCGCGGAGAATTCCGCGCCACCGGCATCCGGCCGCGTTTCATCGAGGAATTTGCCGAACTCGGCATCGTGATCCCGGCGACAATATTCGAGCCCGGCAAACCGCTGCAAACCGGACCTGTTCAATCATGACCCTTGCCCTGCTCTACGCCACCGTATTCATTGCGACCCTTGTGGCCGTCGAAGCAATCATGCGCGGCTACTTCAGGACGTCCGAGCGTCACCGCGCAGTAAACCATCGGCTGAGCTTGCTTGCTGTCAGCAACGACCATCGCAAGACTTACCGCGACATGCTGAAGGAGCGCGGTGCCGACGGAAGCTGGCGCCAAATCCCACTGATGCAGCGCCTGCGGCAGTTCTACACCCAGTCCGGTATCAAGCTCGATTTCGGCCGATTTGCGCTATTTGCGATTGCCGGCGCAGTCTTGATATGGCTGGTCGTTCAGTTTCTCGTGCCGAATAACCTGGTTCGGGTTCCGGCCTTTCTTGTGATCTGCCTGCTGATCCCTGCGCTCGTCGTCTGGCGCGCCCGAGCAAGCCGCATGCGAAAATTTGCTCTGAAGCTTCCGGAGGCGCTTGATGTCGCCAACCGCAGTCTGGCCGCCGGCCATCCGCTGCCGGCGGCGATTGCTCTTGTCGCGCGCGAGATGCCCGATCCGATTGGTACCGAGTTCGGCCTCCTGACGGACGAACTTACCTACGGCGTGACGCTCGACGACGCCCTCGTAAACATGTCCAACCGGGTTGGCGTCGAGGATCTCAACCTGCTTGCAATATCGCTCAGCGTACAAGCTGGAACCGGCGGCAATCTTGTCGAAATCCTGCAGAACCTTTCGAAGACGTTGCGCGACCGGACCATGCTGAAGGCGAAGGTGAAGGCGATCTCGTCAGAAGGGCGCATCACGGCGATCTTCATGTCGATCTATCCATTTCTGCTTTACGCGATGATCAAGGCGTTGTCGCCGACATACTTCGATCCCGTATGGGATAGCGGCTACGGACCCACCGTGGTGAGCGTGTTGCTGGCCATTATGGCCGTCGGGAATGTCATTCTCTACAAGATGGTCAATTTCGAGTACTGAGGTCGTCATGTCGAGTGAGTATGGTATCTACCTCATCGTCTTCTTTGCGGTATTGATTTTTTCTGCGGCAGCATCGGAATTGTTCTTCCGCCGGCGCGAGGTTGGCGTGCGGCTGTCGGAAGCAACGGCTGCAAGAGGTGAGGAATTCAACGTTGGCGATACGGCGATCGCCGATCTCGGCGAGGCGGAGAACCGCCTTATCCGGCGTTATTTCGAAATAACCCGACGTGATACGAACGCGAACTCCACCCAGAACCGGCTGATCCGCGCGGGCTATTTCCATGCCGGCGCGGTAACCACCTTCCAAATGATTCGAGCCCTGCTCTGTATCGGCGTCGCCGTTGCAGCGGTCTGGGCCCTCAATCGCTTCGCACCCGACATGTCGCGGTTGGCTACCCTGCTCCTCGCCATGTTTGCAGCCGGGGCGACCTTTGTTCTCATCAACATCTATATCGACCGTCGCGGCAGCGCCAAGGAGCGGGAGTATCGCCGGCTTTTTCCAGACTTCATGGACATGCTGATCGTCTGCCTCGATGCGGGGATGAGTATCGAGGCAGCGGCCAACCGTGTTGCCCGGGAATTCGTCGACAAACAGCAGGACTTCGGCCTGCATCTCTCGATCATGATGCTGGAAGTGCGAGGTGGCCGGCGGTTGCGGGAGGCGCTGGCCAATCTTGCCACCCGCCTCAGGATTGACGAGGCGCGGGCGCTTTCGGTTCTATTCCGCCAATCGGAGGAGCTTGGCACGAGTGTAACGCAGACGCTGCGCGTCTACAGCAAGGAAATGCGCGATCTTAGAATTGTTCGCGCGGAGGAAAAGGCAAACGCCCTGCCGGTCAAGATGCTGCTGCCGCTCGGCGCGTTCCTTTTCCCGGTAAGCCTCTTCATCGTTCTCGTTCCTATCGTTATCCGTGTCGTCAGTCTTCTTGTCGGCATGACACCCGGCGGTTGAGCCAAGCGAGGTTGTATGCAGTATTCGCTCGAACAGAATCAGACTGATGCCATGATTTCCCTCGATCCGCGGATGCCGATGGCACCGGCAAGCATAGAGGAAGCGGGATTGGACCCGTCGTTCCTGCTTCGGCTGGCGTCAAAATGTGCAGCCGAGCAGGATACGATCACGGCATCGCATCTGGCTGACCGCATGAAATTGCCGAAAGTGATCGTCAATATTCTGATCAAGGAACTCGTGAAACTTGCCTACCTCGAGGCTCGTGGCCTGGCGGGTGAAGATGTGAGATCCGATATTCGCTACGCACTTTCGATGAAGGGGTTCGAATATGCAAACGCGGCGCAGCGTCAATCCCAATATGTCGGGCCGGCGCCGGTGTCGCTGGACGCCTTCTGCCGACAAGTAGGGTTGCAGTCCATCCATGACGAACGTGTGACCCCAGAGCGGCTGACCGACAGCCTTCACGGGCTGGTGCTCTCAGGCTCGTTGGTTGAAAAGCTCGGCCCAGCCATGAACTCAGGCCGCTCCATCCTGCTTTACGGACCACCCGGAAACGGAAAGACCAGCATTGCGGAACGGACGTCGCAACTGTTTCGGCAAACAATCTGGGTGCCCTACGCGATCGAGGTCGGCGGTCATGTCATCAGCTTCTATGACGAGGCTGTGCATCAATCCGTAGCCGGAGCTGACGCACGATCCTATCCGAAGGCTGATCAGCGATGGATCGAATGCCGTCGTCCTGTGATCAAGACGGGCGGGGAGTTGACCCTCGATCTCCTCGATCTCACCTTCAACGAAGGGCCGAATGTCTATGAAGCGCCCATACACCTGAAGGCGTCCGGCGGCGTTTTCATCATCGATGACTTTGGGCGGCAACAAGTGGCGCCACAGGCGCTCATCAATCGCTGGATCGTGCCGCTCGAGCGCGGATACGACTTCCTGACGCTGCACACCGGCAAGAAGTTCAAGGTTCCGTTTGACGAACTGGTCGTCTTTTCGACGAACATCGCGCCGAAGGATCTTTCTGACGAGGCAGGCTTGCGACGCCTGAAGTACAAGATCTTTGTGAACACGCCGTCCCGGGACGAATATCTCCAGATTTTCAAGTCGTACGCCAGCGGCACCGGGTTGGGTGTCTCTGATTCTGACCTGAACCTTTTCTATGATCGCAGCTACAAGGGCGACGTGCTAGCATCCTGCTATCATCCGAAATACCTTCTGGATTTCGTCAGTTCTTATTGCGAATTCAATGGCCTGCCTCGAATCGCGTCACTCGATATGCTCGAACGGGCGTGGGAAGGGGTATTTACGTTGGAATGATTGCCGAATGGGAGGCGATCATGGCGTCTCCTTAGGACATTTTGTAAAGCTGATCTAATGACTCGCGGCGGAGTAAAGCAAATGACCAGCATCCCGGATCTCGAAGTCGACATGGACGGCTCAAAGCCACACAGTATGCGTACAACAGAGCAGAGAAGGCCGAAAAATGCGCTACTCATCGGTATGGTCCTGATGCTCTTGCCCGTGAACGCGGGGGTTCTCATCTATACGGCCAAAAACTCGGCCGATGTTCGCGAGAGCCGCGAGACCATGGCCGCGCTTAAACGGTCCATCGATGGCCTGAGGGCACAAATGGAAAAACAGTCGCGCAACATCGCAGGTAATGCCAAGGCCGACGACGTCGCAAATATCCGCCAGGAGATGGATAACCTGCAAAAGACGATTTTGGCGATGAACGAACGGAGCCGCTACGAGGCAAGCGGCACACGCATGGGTTCAGCATTGGTCCTGAGCGCGCCAGGCAAGGAGCCATCGCAGTTTTTTGCACCGTCTCCCAGCACCCTGACAGCGGGAACCCAAACTCCAGATAGCAGTCTTGCGTCCATTGCTGCCAGTGGTATTGCAGTCAATGACCTGCCGCGTTACGAACGAACGCTTTCACCGGAAGGCCAGCTTATCCTCCGGAAGGCGCGGTAAAGGGCGCCTTCACGAAGGTTACCAAACAATCGCTGGACAGCCGGCGGAGTGCCTACACCAATGCGGCAAGGACGCTAAGCTGTTGGCATCTCGACGCGGCCTGTCGATCGTAAAGAGCCTATCCCCGCTGAGCGAAATTCACGCTGTTCCTCATCAATTCAAGATTGCGGGCGGTGACTTCGTTTGCAGGATCAAGCTCATAGGCTTTCAGGAAATACCGTCTGGCGCCTGGCAAGTCACCGCGTAAAAGGTGAGAGTATCCGATGTTGTTGTAGTAGACCGGGGTGTTTCCAATCATTCGCGACAGCCGTTGGTAAGCGCGGTCGGAGGTGTCGAAGCGGGCAACCATATCGGCGGAGGCGGCAAAACCTAGCCAAGCGGCCGGATCTTCCGGAAAAACGTCGACTGCTCGCTTGTAAATGGCGTAGGATTTTCCGTAATTCTTTTCCTGAAACTGCAGTTTGCCGTTGGTGATCAACTCGTCGTTCTTGTAGAAAGCCACGGCTGACTCATCCTCAAGGGTCTTCGCACTATCACCAAATGCAGCCAGGCCATCAAAACTGGATGACTGGCACCCGGCCAAAACGGCCCCACCCGCCATCAAAAATGCAATGCATCTGGTCCGAGCTTTGATCTCAAACATTGGCAATTCGATCCCCCCGTCAGACATTCTTAGCAACGATTCGGATGCGTTCACGAGAAATCATCGTAAAAAAAAGCTAACAACTCAAGAATTTGGGTGGATAGTCGCAAAAAAGCGACAGGCGGCCTTTGCCGGCACGCCGAAGGATTGATCCAGCCCATGTCGCTCTGATCGTGACCGGCCCCACCATCGGGCGGCCGGCAGTTGCGCAAGCCGGCATTTCCGGCTCTTCGCTGCCACAGTTTCAGCGCGACTGGTCATTCCCGCCGCTATCCCAGTCGCCGCTTGGCACTTTTCCTTTTACCTGCGTCTTGTCGGCATGCATTTGCTCCCACTTGAGGATCATCAAACGCACGGCCCTGAATGGGTCGAACCTGGCGGCCCGCCGAACGGCCGGACAACGGTGCCGTCGGGGGATACTACTGCGAAGCCGGTGTGAAACGCGCCACCAGCGCATGCCGGTCACCGGGATAGGTAAAGCGTACGTGGGTGACTGGCCCGACATTGCTCCACGTGCGGCGCTCGACGACCAGGCAGGCGGTGTTGCGCGGGATATCAAGTGCTGCCGCCTCGTCTGACCCGGCCGAAACGGCGTGAATGCGGTGCTCGGCGCTGCTCCAGGGGATCTGGTTGATGAGCCAGGCGCCTGGGGCCATTTCGGTAAAATCGGCGTCGGCCGCTTCAGGCACGGTCGACAGGCTGATCAGTCGCTCTTCCAGGCAGAACGGTCGGCCGCCGGCCTGATGGATACAGGCCACATCGACAACGGACGATCCTGGTGCGACGTCAAGCCGTTTAACGTCATCGGCCTTCGCCTTGCGCTGCTCGCGCTTCGAGACAGTGAAGGCGTAGGAAAGGTTCAGCGACTGGACCTCAGCCCTGATGTCGTGGATCTCGAGGACCGCCGATTGCGCCTGCGGCTGGGTGACGAAGCTGCCGGATTTCTTGCGACGCTCGATGAGGCCGGCTTTGGCGAGTTGGGTGAGCGCCTTGTTCACGGTCATGCGCGAACAGTCATAGTCCTTGGTGAGATCCACCTCAAAAGGGATGCGGTGACCCGGCGGCCACTCGCCAGAAACGATGCGGCCTTCGATGTCGCTCACGATCCGCTGGTGCAAGGTTGTCTCCTTGCTTTCGTTCATCGTCACGCTCCGTCTAGTGCCTCCCGCTCTAATCTGTCTGAGGCGACCTGGAAAGCCCTATGCTGCCAGAAGCTCGCCCATCGCCTTCAGGAAACGCCGGTTGATTTGATCGCGCGCCACATGACGGCCGCCCGACACCTGCTTGCGGCCGAGCGCCCAGACGCTATCGACGGCCACGCCACCGGCAAAAACCCAGTGATCGAGCAGCTGGTCGCCGGAAAGGTAGGGCACGGCTTTGTTGTCGAGCGAAATGAGATCGGCATTGTGACCGACCGCGATCCCTCCCGGTGCCTTCAGTGCCACACCGCCACCTGTCATCGCATGGTCAAACAGGCTTCGAGCGGTCGAACCGCCTGGTGCAGCGACGACATTGCGAGCCTTGAGCGCCAGACGCTCGGAATATTCGAGCTGGCGCAGTTCGCCTGGAAGCGAGATCTGGACGTTGGAATCCGAGCCGACGCCAAGGCGGCCGCCTTCGTCGATGAAGAGCGGCGCCTGGAAGGTGCCGTCTCCGAGATTGGCTTCGGTAATTGGGCAAAGGCCGGCGACCGCGCCGCTTCGCGCCATGCCGCGGGTTTCGTCATCGGTCATGTGTGTTGCGTGAATCAGGCACCAGCGGCCATCGACGGGAGCGTTTTCAAGCAACCATTCAACAGGCCGTGCGCCCGACCAGGCGATGCAATCTTCCACTTCCTTGACCTGCTCGGCGATGTGGATATGGATCGGCCCGTCACCGGCCAGCGGCACGACCTTGATGAGTTCCTCAGGCGTTGCGGCGCGCAGGCTGTGCGGGGCAAGCCCGAGCTCGGCACCGGGAAGCGCGCCCGTCACTTTGCGGCAGCCGTCCATCAATGCGGCAAAGCTGTCCAGCGAATTGACGAAGCGCCGCTGGCCGTCAATCGGTGCCGCCCCGCCAAAGCCTGAATGGGCATAAAAGACCGGAAGCAGCGTCAAGCCGATGCCGCTGATGCTCGCCGCGGCCCCGATGCGCTCGGCAAGCTCGGCAATATTGGCATAGGACGTGCCGTCCTTGTCGTGGTGCAGATAGTGAAATTCACCGACGCGGGAAAACCCGGCCTCCAGCATTTCCATATAGAGTTGGGCGGCCACCGCCTCGACATGCTCAGGCGTCATGGAGAGGGCGAATTTGTACATGACCGTGCGCCAGCTCCAGAAGCTGTCGTTGGCCGGTCCGCGCACTTCAGCAAGACCAGCCATTGCGCGCTGGAAGGCGTGGCTGTGGAGGTTGCCCATCGCAGGGACAAGCGTGTCGTGATGCTCATCGCCGGGCTCGGCTGCAACGCCGGTTTCGACGCTGGCAATACGGCCATCGGCGATCGTCAGGCGCACATCCTTTTGCCATCCGTGCGGCAGAAGTGCTGCGCTTGAGTGAAGTCTGGTCGCTACCGTCTGAGCCATAACGCTTTTTCTCCTCTTTGGCGCCGCGCATCTTTCTTTTCCATGGAGACGCACAAAATTTCACTTGTCACCCGTTTATTATGTATATACATGTTTCCACATAAAGGAAGGCGCAAAGCTGATGAATGGGAACAAATTTTCAGGCGATGAGGCATCCGGTCGCCCACATCTGTGGCGGAATGCGCGACTGGCGACGCTCGACCGGCAAAAGCCGGGTCTCGGCATCATCGAAAAAGGAGCCATCGTTACGGAGGGCGGTCGCATAAGTTTCGTCGGACCGGAGGCCGACGTGCCAGTGTCGGCAATAGAACGAGCCCAGATCACGGATCTTGAAGATCGCTGGGTCACACCTGGCCTCGTCGACTGCCATACACACATCGTCTATGGCGGCAATCGCGCCCGCGAATTCGAAATGCGGCTGGAGGGCGCGACCTATGAGGAGATTGCGCGCGCCGGCGGCGGCATCGTCTCATCCGTCAAGGCAACAAATGCACTTTCGGTGGAAGGCCTCGTCGAGGCGGCACTTGCCCGTCTGGATGCGCTTATTTCCGAAGGTCTGACGACGATTGAGGTCAAGTCCGGCTACGGGTTGAACGTCGACGGCGAATTGAAGATGCTGCGCGCTGCCCGCCAGCTCGAGCGCCTCCGTCCGGTCCGGGTCGTGACCTCCTATCTCGGCGCTCATGCGACGCCGGTCGAATACAAGGGCCGCAATAACGACTACATAACCGATGTCGTCATCCCGGCCCTCGAATATGCCCATGGCGAGGGCCTGGTCGACGCTGTCGATGGCTTCTGCGAGAAGATAGCCTTTTCGACGGCCGAGATAGCGCGGGTCTTCGACAAGGCCGAGACGCTCGGCCTGCCGGTCAAGCTGCATGCGGAGCAATTGTCGAACCTCGGGGGCGCGAAACTCGCAGCGTCCTATGATGCGCTGTCTGCCGATCATCTCGAGTATCTCGATGCGGAAGGCGCCGCCGCGATGGCAGCGGCTGGTACGGTCGCTGTCCTGCTGCCGGGCGCCTTTTATGCGATCAACGAGAAGCAGAAACCGCCGGTTCAGGCGTTGCGCGATGCCGGCACCCGGATCGCCATTGCCACTGACTGCAATCCGGGGACCTCGCCGCTGACCTCGCTGCTCCTGACGATGAACATGTCGGCGACCCTCTTCGGCCTTACTGTCGAGGAATGCATCGCCGGCGCGACCCGCGAAGGCGCACGCGCCCTCGGGCTTTTGGACGAAACGGGCACGCTCGAACCGGCCAAGTCCGCCGACTTTGCGATCTGGGATATCGAGAGCCTTGCCGAGCTCGTCTACCGCATCGGTTTCAACCCGCTTCATGCACATGTCTTCAAGGGCGAAAGGATCGACCGTTGACCATTACCCTTCATCCCGGCTCCGTTTCGCTCAAGGATCTGGAGACGATCTACTGGACCGGTGAGCCGGCAAAACTCGACGCATCCTTTGATGCCGGCATCGTCAAGGCCGCCGCACGCATCGCCGAGATTGCTGCCGGCAATGCCCCCGTTTATGGCATCAATACCGGTTTCGGGAAGCTCGCCTCGATCAAGATCGACAGCGCCGATGTGGCGACGCTTCAGCGTAACCTGATCCTCTCGCATTGCTGCGGCGTCGGCGTGCCGCTGCCTGAAAACGTCGTTCGCCTGATCATGGCCCTGAAGCTGGTCTCGCTCGGTCGTGGCGCGTCTGGCGTGCGACTTGAATTGGTGCGGCTGATCGAAGGCATGCTGGAAAGGGGCGTTATCCCGGTCATCCCGGAAAAGGGTTCGGTTGGCGCCTCTGGCGACCTTGCCCCCCTTGCCCACATGGCCGCCGTGATGATGGGCGAAGCCGAAGCCTTCTTTGCCGGCGAGCGTCTTGCCGGCGGCGAGGCCCTTAAAAGGGCCGGGCTGAACTCCGTCGTGCTCGCTGCAAAAGAAGGCCTCGCACTGATCAACGGTACGCAAACGTCAACGGCACTGGCGCTTGCCGGTCTCTTCCGGGCTCATCGGGCAGCACAGGCAGCCTTGATCACCGGAGCCATGTCGACGGATGCAGCCATGGGCTCGTCGGCGCCCTTCCATCCGGATATTCACACGCTGCGCGGCCATAAGGGCCAGATCGATACGGCTTCAGCACTACGGATGCTTCTCGAAGGCTCGGTCATCCGCCAGAGCCATATTGAAGGCGACGAGCGCGTTCAGGATCCCTATTGCATTCGCTGCCAGCCGCAGGTTGACGGCGCCTGCCTGGATCTGCTGCGCTCGGTGGCGCGGACATTGGAAATCGAAGCGAATGCCGTCACCGACAACCCGCTGGTGCTTTCGGACAATTCTGTGGTCTCTGGCGGCAACTTCCATGCCGAGCCGGTTGCTTTCGCGGCGGACCAGATCGCGCTTGCCGTCTGCGAGATCGGCGCCATCGCACAGCGGCGCATCGCCCTTCTGGTCGACCCTGTGCTGTCCTACGGTTTGCCGGCATTCCTGGCAAAGAAGCCGGGTCTGAACTCCGGACTGATGATCGCTGAGGTAACGTCGGCGGCGCTGATGTCAGAAAACAAGCAGATGTCGCACCCGGCCTCGGTCGATTCGACGCCGACGTCGGCCAATCAGGAAGACCACGTCTCCATGGCCTGCCACGGCGCCCGTCGCCTGCTGACGATGACCGACAATCTCTTCAACATTATCGGCATCGAAGCACTGACGGCGGCCCAGGGCGTGGAGTTCCGTGCCCCCCTGACAACCAGCCGTGAACTGCAGAAGGCGATTTCGACGATCCGCAGCGCAGTGCCGACACTGGAGCTCGATCGCTACATGGCAAACGACCTCCAGGCTGCAGGCGACCTCATTGGGACGGGAGCACTCAATGCATCCGTCTTGCCCGGTATCCTGCCCGTCCTGGAGAGCTGACATGGCCGTATTCGAAGTCAAACAGGGTTCATCTCCTGTTATCCTCGGTTTTCCCCACACGGGCACCGAGGTTCCGACCGACATCTGGGAGCGCCTGAACGAAAACGGCAGGATTCTTGCCGATACCGACTGGCATATCCATCACCTTTATGATGGCTTGCTGCCAGACGCGACCACCGTGCGCGCAACGTTCCACCGCTACGTGATCGACGCAAACCGCGATCCGGCAGGCGCCAGCCTCTATCCCGGCCAGAACACCACGGGCCTGGTTCCTGAAACGGATTTTGACGGCAAGGCGATCTGGAAGGATGGGCAGGCGCCGGGCGAGGCCGACATTACAGCGCGGCTGCGGGACTTCCACGCTCCCTACCATGCGGCATTGGCCGCCGAGATCGAGCGCGTCAGAGCAATGCATGGCGTGGCAATCCTCTACGACTGCCACTCGATCCGCTCGCATATTCCCTTCCTCTTCGAAGGCAAGCTGCCGGATTTCAACATCGGCACGGATATCGGCAAGACCTGCGACGGTGCTATCGAGCTGGCAACGCTCACCGTGGTCGAGGCTGCCGAGGGTTACGACAGTGTGCTCAACGGCCGCTTCAAGGGTGGCTGGACGACACGCCACTACGGTCGCCCCGCCACAGGTGTGCACGCGATCCAGATGGAGCTTGCGCAATCGACGCATCTTGAGACTGAAGCGCCTCCATTTGCCTACGACACTGCCAAGGCAAAGCGCCTTCGCACTCACCTCAAAGACATTCTGGTGCGCATCGAACAGATTGCACCGGGCCTGAAACGATAACGATCACTCACAGGGGGAACCCCGCATGACCTCAAACCCACGCCACAACATTCGCGAGATACGCGCGCCGCGCGGCAACGAGCTCAATGCCAAGAGCTGGATGACTGAAGCACCGCTTCGCATGCTGATGAACAACCTCGATCCTGACGTGGCAGAAAACCCGAATGAACTGGTGGTCTATGGCGGCATCGGCCGGGCGGCCCGCACCTGGGATGACTTCGATCGCATCGCAGCGACCCTGAAGACGCTGAACGAGGATGAAACGCTCCTCGTGCAGTCCGGCAAGCCGGTCGCCGTCTTCCGCACCCATAAGGATGCCCCACGTGTCCTGATCGCAAATTCCAACCTCGTGCCGCATTGGGCGACCTGGGATCATTTCAACGAACTCGACAAGAAGGGCCTTGCCATGTATGGCCAGATGACGGCTGGGTCGTGGATCTATATCGGCACGCAGGGCATCGTTCAGGGCACTTACGAGACCTTCGTCGAGGCCGGCCGCCAGCACTACAATGGCAACCTCAAGGGCAAGTGGATCCTGACTGGCGGTCTTGGCGGCATGGGCGGGGCACAACCACTTGCAGCCGTCATGGCAGGTGCTTGCTGCCTGGCCGTCGAGAGCGACGAGACGCGCATCGATTTTCGCCTCC
>Ga0209025_1003749_pt1 | contig 13930 bp, 11 predicted proteins | sample AraplaMF_Col_mLB_FD_184256 | JGI IMG/M metagenome (GOLD analysis project Ga0209025, IMG submission 184256) | Arabidopsis root microbial communities from the University of North Carolina, USA - plate scrape MF_Col_mLB (SPAdes) (version 2) | ecosystem: Host-associated > Plants > Roots > Endosphere... | reverse complement strand
ACAGCTTCGACTACTGTATTCTTTTGGTCTACTGTAATAACTTCTCCATTTATCAATACAACATCAGCTTTCATAAACTCAGCCCTTTCGGAATTACTCTTTTAGAGTGATTCGTTCAGTATTTAAAACTATCTCTCTCGATATGCTATTCTGCTTTTTAACAAGATTTGTTCATAACTAGTTAAAGTTGAGCTAAGCATTCTTTTAATGTTTTAACAATAAAAGTAAAGTCTTCTTCTGTGATGCTTAATGGCGGAGCAAGTTGCAAAATATTATTGTAACCTGCAACAGTGTCACCATTTTTACCAATAATTAGACCTTTTTCTTTACAAGCATTGATGACTTTGTTCACCTTTTCAATAGCAGCCGGTTCTTTCATTTGCTTATCTTCCACTAGTTCAATACCTAAAAGAAGACCTTTTCCGCGAACATCTCCTACGTTTGGATGCTCTTTTATCTCCTCTAGTTCATATAGCAGTCGTTCACCTAATTCTTGCGAACGTTCAATGAGTTTCTCATTCTCCATAATTTCTAAATTCTTCAAAGCTAAGGCACATGCTGCAGGATTGCCTCCAAACGTATTCACATGGCGGAAGCGATCATAATCTTCACTGCCTATGTATGCCTCATAAACCTCTCGTCTGACTGCTGTTGCTGACAAAGGAAGATACGCACTAGTAATACCTTTTGCCATTGTAATGATATCTGGTTTGACGCCATAGTTCATAAATCCAAATGGCTTCCCTGTCCGGCCAAATCCACATATAACTTCATCACAAATGAGCAACGCACCGTGCTTCTCGCAAATTTCTTTTACTTTTGCCATATATCCATCAGGAGGCATTAAAATTCCGCCCCCAGTAATAATTGGCTCCATAATCACCCCGGCTACTGTTTGGCTTAACTCCCATGTCATGACACGATCGATTTCATCAGCACTTGCCAGTGTATGAACATCATCTGGATTGCGATACGTATCCGGCGGTGCTACATGCAGAAATCCTTGCCCCAATGGTTCATATTTGTACTTTCGTTGGGCTTGACCTGTTGCTGCAAGAGCCCCCATTGAATTACCGTGGTAAGCGCGATAGCGTGAAATAAACTTATAGCGTCCATGATCGCCTTTTTGTTGATGATATTGACGAGCAATTTTAAACGCTGTTTCATTCGCTTCCGATCCACTGTTAGAAAAGAAAATGACGTATTCGTCACCAAGCCATTCATTCAATTTTTCTGCTAATTTAATAGCAGGAACATGACTTTGTGTCAGAGGGAAGTACGGCATTTCTTCAAGCTGTTCATAAGCCGCTCTTGCAAGTTCTTTTCGACCATACCCAACATTCACGCACCAAAGGCCGGACATACCATCTAAATAACGGTTTCCATCAATATCCGTCACCCATGCCCCTTCTGCTTTTGTGATAATTAAATTCGTTGGATTAGGGGCCGCTCCTCCCATTGCATGCCAAAGGTACTTTTCATCTGCTTTTTTCAAACTTTGTGTTTGTTCTGTCGCTTGCACAATCACCAACTCCATTCTATCTTTTTATGATTTTACATTACTCTTTCAATAACGAGCCGTAAGCATTTTCTTGCGAGTATAGAATTCTACGCCATCTTTTCCATTTGCATGGAGATCACCATAGAAGGATTTTTTATAACCTGAGAATGGGAAGAATGCCATTGGAGCAGGAACTCCTAGATTGACCCCTAGCATACCTGCATCAATTTCTTCACGGAATTCACGAATGGCTTTAGCGCTATCGGTGTACAGGCATGCACCATTTGCGAATGGCGAATCATTAGCAACATCAATCGCTCCCATCAAGTCTTTTACTCGTACTATAGAAAGAACCGGTGCGAAGATTTCATCCTGCCAGATTTTCATTTCCTGTGTCACATTGTCAAAAATCGTTGGGCCAACAAAATAACCTTGACCGTTTGCTGCATCGTCTTCACGTCCGTCACGAATAAGTGTCGCTCCCTGCTCTATACCGGATTGAATGTAGCCGAGTGTCCGCTCTTTATGTCCTTCACGAATAACAGGACAAAGGAAAACATCTTCTTCCAGACCATTACCAATAGTAATAGCGTTAGCCTCTTGAAGTAGTCTATTAACGAGCTCATCTGCAACGTCTTCTTCTACAACCACAACAGCCGCCGCCATGCATCGTTCACCAGCTGAACCGAAGGCAGCATTTGTAATTTCTTTCGCTGCAGAACTAAGGTCCGCATCTTTTAATACAATCGAATGATTTTTTGCACCTGCAAGAGCTTGTACACGTTTGCCGTTAGCTGCTGCGGTTTTATATATATACTCAGCCACAGGTTGAGAACCAACGAAAGATACAGCCTTCACATCCTCATTATCAAGAATGCCATTAACGACGTCATGTGCACCATGCACAACATTTAGTACTCCATCTGGAAGACCTGCTTCTTTAAACAGTTCAGCTAAACGATTAGCCAATAGCGGTGTTCTTTCAGATGGTTTTAATACAAACGTGTTTCCGCATGCAATCGCGAGTGGAAACATCCAGCATGGTACCATCATCGGAAAGTTAAATGGCGTTATTCCTGCGATTACTCCGATTGGGTAACGATACATCCCCGATTCAACACCAGTAGCAATATCAGGAAGTTGCTCTCCCATCATTAAAGTGGGTGCACCTGCGGCAAATTCAACACATTCAATCCCCCGCTGCACTTCACCGTAAGCTTCTTTATGACTTTTTCCGTTTTCCAGGGTAACGAGCTTAGCTAACTCTTCCCAGTTTTCAATCAATAGCTGTTGATAGCGAAATAGAATACGAGCACGCCGAGGCACAGCGACTCTTCTCCATGTTTTGAATGCTTCTTTAGCAGTTGCTACAGCTCTATTTAAATCTTCTTTAGTCGAAAGTGGCACACGAGCAATGATCTCTCCTGTTGCTGGATTTGGTACATCTTCAATCTGTTTACTTGTGGATTCTATCCATTGTCCGCCAATATAATTTTTCAACGCTTGTACATTTTTCGTTACTACCATCATCAAACCTCCTAGTTTTTAAATAACTGTCCTATGTATTGCACCCTCAAAAGAAAGCGCATTCATATGGCGGTATGTAAAATTATTTGCATAAATCTCACTACATTTCGTCAACATAACTTGAGAGTACAATGTCGGCTTTTTGGTTCGTTAGACTTTATCTCTTTTTTGTTCTACTATTCTGAATTTCTCACCCGTGAAATACATAGGAGCAGTCATCTGCTTAGGCCCTCTTCTCATTTCACATTATTTCAGATTGATCTCATGGTTCATTTTATAATTCTTTTTCAAAAACACTGGACAATCCCATTCACAAACAAGGTCTTTAGCCAAGGAAACGATCCAATCCTTTGTAATATGATATCTTTCCCCCTCAACAGTAATGAACACTTCACCATCTGTCACATAGAAAACTTCCTGCTCTTCTACATGCCACGGCCCTTTATTCGGTTCACCTACCCATGGTTCCCACGTGTCAACACCTAATTTTTGTGCTTCTTCTGCTGTAAGTTTTTTCGCAAAAAACATGATGATCCTCTCTCTTTCTTATTGGTATTTTTGAAGGAATAGATTCTATAAACGTACGTTCTTAACATCCGTATCTTTTAAACGTTTGAACTCTTTTCTTATAAAATATATGGCAATGAGAACGCCTGGAATTTCTGCAGCAGGACCTGCGTACCATATACCTTCTACACCCCAGAACTTCGGGAAAATAAACATGAATGGAAATGAGAAAAACAACATTTTGCTAACATTTATAAACGTTGCAGTCCAGTTTCTCTCTTGGGATTCGAAATAACCAGATACAAGCAAGCTAACTGCATTAAACACAAACAAAGAATTGAATACAACTGTCGTCCAAATGCCCAGTTTCTGCAATTCAGGATTACCACCGGAAAAAAATGAAACAATTGGATCTGCAAAAATGATTAGGATGGCTGTCACAATCACAAAGAAAGCAACCGTAAAAATGATTCCCATCTTAATTGCTTGTTTCACACGCTCAAGGTTGCCCGCACCGTAATTATAACTAATGATCGGTTGCAGTCCTGTCATCCCACCGAGCGCTGCTAAGGCGAGCAGATTTGTAATGTAACCATTTTGAATCGTGAAAGCAGCAACGTGCAGCCCACCACCGTAGCTTTGCAGTAAGTTGTTGAAGAAGATAATTGCAATAAACATCATGAACTGACTTGAGAAAGATGCAAATCCTGTCCAAGCCACCTCACCAATTACCTTAAGCTTAATCCTCATATCTTTTATTTTTGGCTTAAGCTTTGTTTTCCCAAACCAAAAATAAAAGATAAGTAAAACAGGGATCGATTGTGAAATTGTATTCGCCCACGAAGATCCCATCATTCCCATGTCATATTTCACTACCAGAATCCATTCTGTAATTCCCGCAACAACTGCTGCAATTAACCAACTGTTCATTGATAATACAGGTTTTTCATCAATATTTGTAAAAATACTTAGTACAACCGCCAATATCGTTATTGGCAATGAAATCCACAATAGTCGGCTGTATTTCACCGCATATGGAAGTGCCTCCTGACTTGCTCCGAATAAAGTCATGATTTGATTTTCAAAGACCAATCCAAGTATGGCTAGTAATGTTGAGAAGAAAAGAGTAAACCATAAAGTTTGCCCCATAATACTCCTACCTTCTTCAATTTCCCCTTTTCCAAGTCGAAGTGAAATGACCGCTCCGGCTCCTATACCAAAAAGAACGCCAAGCATACGGGTAATAACCATGACCGTAAATCCAATTCCGATCCCTTCGACTTCCAGCTCCTGAAAGTCACTGACGAAATAGCCATCGACAACCGCTACAACTCCTAGAATCACGTTAGCCATAATTCCAGCCAAAGCAAACCGTAAATATAGTAACGGAATACTTTTGGTTCCCAGTACTGAATCATTCGCCGGCTTATTCATTACTTCTAGTTGCTCTATCGTCGATGATGGACGGTTGTCTACTATTTTCATGAGCATGTCCCCTTATAAATAATTTATATAGCAAGTTAAGCTCAATTAATTCGCATACCAACCTACAGGCTTCGCATTCTGATGAATATTGATTTGCTTCGTTTCCATAAAGTGCTCTAGCCCAACAGTACCTAACGCTCTTCCGATTCCACTTTGCTTATATCCTCCCCAAGGACCTTCAACATAGGCGAAATGATAACTATTAATCCAAGTAATTCCCGCACGCAATTTACTAATGACTCGTTTTGCTCGATCCATATCTTCAGTAAATACAGCACCGGCTAATCCATAAATGGAATCATTTGCTTTTTGGATGGCATCTTCCTCATCTTTAAATTTCTCTACAACAAGGACTGGACCAAAAATCTCTTCCTTAACAATACGCATATTCGCATTTACATCAGCAAAGATCGTTGGCGCAATAAAAAATCCTTGATCAAGCCCATTTTCTGTTAAGCGCTTACCGCCACAAACTAATTTTGCACCTTCTTCAATTCCGCTCTTAATGTAATGTAAAACTTCATTCATATGAGACTCGTTTGTGATGGCTCCCATTTCAATGTTCTCGCTTTCCCCGTTGCCAACTACAATTTTGCTCGCACGCTCGGCCAATCTTTCAACAAACTTATCGTAAATGGTCTCTTGTACAAGCAAACGAGATGCAGCTGAACAAACTTGCCCAGCATTGTGGAAAATACCAAACATCGCATTCTCGACTGCAGTTTCAAAATCCACATCGTCGAACACAATAAGTGGAGATTTACCACCCAGTTCAAGTGTGATTTTTTTCATATTGCCCGCAGCTGCGCGCATAATGCTTTGACCTGTTTTTGTTCCACCGGTAAAGGCGATCTTGTCAACATCATGGCTCTCGGCAAGCTCATTCCCAACCTTTGATCCAGGTCCCAATACCAAGTTTGCCACTCCGTCCGGAAGCCCAATCTCTTCGATAATTTCAAAAAGTTTGAATGCGCTTACAGGAGTGCCATCAGCAGGCTTAAGTACAATTGTATTCCCTGCGGCGAGTGCAGGAGCAATTTGCCAAACAGCTAACATAAGCGGGAAGTTCCAAGGTACAATAAGTCCACAAACACCAATCGGTTCATGAATAATAATTGTTTCCGAAGAATCAGCACGAGTGTAAGATTCCTTTTTCATGCCTTTGATCAAGTCAGCATAATAGCGGAAGCATTGAATCGATACCGGAATATCCACATAAGTGGTTGCACGAATAACCTTACCGTTATTTGCAGTTTCCAAGCGTGCAATTTCAGCTGCCTTCTCTTCAAGACGGTCTGCAATCTTATAGAGATAGTCAGCTCTTTCATCAGCCGATAAATCCGACCAGATTCCGCTGTCAAACGCTTTACGAGCCGCCTTGATTGCTATCTTCGCATCGTCTGCTGATCCATAAGCAGACGTTGCGATCACCTCTCCGGTTGCAGGATTGATAATGTTTCGTCTAGCACCGGATAACGCTTCTATCCATTTCCCGTCAATGAACATGTTAATTTTCATAAACAACTCTCCTTTACGCAATAATATCTAACAGTTTGAAACCAATATGTGCTAGATTGACCAGCATCGTTTTCTGATTATAGAACGGGAATGATTTGAGGCGTTCCTTTTCAAATCGATATCCACCTGCACTCCCCGTAACGATCCATTGTGCCAATAACTTACCAAACAATGTCGAGAGAGACGCACCGTGTCCCGTATAACCCGTTGCGAAATATGCGCCTTCTTTGGATCTGCCGATAACCGGGAACGTATCAATTGTAACCCCGATAAATCCACCCCAACGGAAATCAATCTTGCTTCCTGCTAGTTTTGGCATTATTTTAACCATGGCATCGTAAACACTTTGATAAACAGCATCGCCTAAGTTTGGACGAACATCGCCACCGCCAAATACGATCCGATTATCTGGTGTACGTCGGAAATAGTAAAGGAAACTGCTTGTATCAAAAACCATGCGATCTTTAGGAATGACGGTACTCACCAGTGATTCTGGAAGCTGTTCAGTAGCAATAATACGTGCCGAAATTGGCAGTACGCCTTTGTTCAGTTCATTCATGATTTTTCCAGAGTAACCATCTGTAGCCACAATAATGTCTTTCGCAGTAACAGCACCTTTTTCTGTTACAACTTTCACACTGTTTCGACCGTACTCAATAGATAGTGCTTTCGAATGCTCAAAGATTTTTGCACCGATCGATTTAGCTGCTTCTCCCAAACCAATTGCATAGTTCAGTGGCTGGAACGAGTAACTCGAGTTGTCGACTAAGCAGCCATAATAATGTGGAGAATCGATCTCTTGATGCAACTGACTTCGATCAAGCACGCTTGATTCGTACCCGAAATTTTCGTTTAAGTATTCGCTTTCATGTTTCAATCCTTCAAAATGCTTGGCTTTGTAAGCCGCCACAATGTGACCTGTCTTTCTAAAGTTACAGTTGATTTGATGCTCGTCGATGATGTTTTTAACCAGTTCAACACTAAATAGGGAGAGATCGTTAAGCTGTCTCGCCTCGTCGGCACCATACTTTTTGGCAAGCTCCTGCATCGTTGGCTTATAGCCTGGCAATACCATCCCGCCGTTACGACCGCTTGCGCCATATCCGATCGTTTCTTGCTCAAGGACAATGACACTCTTCCCTAATTTTTGCAAATGATATGCAGAAGAAAGACCTGTGAAACCTGCGCCAATAATGACAACATCCGCCTCTTCATTTCCTTCAAGAAGTTTTCCTTTTTCATAGCTGTTTGCAGTCGCTGTCCACAGTGAGAGAGTATCCATTCGATCCATCTTATCCATAGCTAATTCTTCTCCTTTTGTGACATGTATGTTACAATACAGTCAAAAATTATTCAAAATATTCAAACTTCTTGAGTCTATCATATGACTTGGAGTTTCCTCCAAGTCAATAGCCATTTGAGAGTTTTTTGAATTCATTTTTGTGAAAAAAGTGGAGTAACTCCACTTTTTTCGTTGGGGGGCATCTATGAAAATTGGTACATTTGCAAAGCTTTTTCATGTTACAACTGATACCGTTCGTTATTACATTGAACTGGGATTATTAATACCAGACAAAAAAAACACCCAGTATCAAATGAACCAAATGTGTCTCGACGACATGACTTTTATTACTGAGCTGAAAAAACTTCATTTTTCACTGCTAGAAATTCAACAAATTTTATCGTATCAGCGTGTCACAAACTTCTCGGACCATGAGGATATCGACTACTACAACAACTTGCTCATTGATAAAAAGAACCAGCTGACCAAGAAAAAAGAAGACATATCAAAAGCTATCCAATTGATTGAAAAAGCGGTTCAAACCAGCTCGCCTTCATCCAAAGAAGAGAACCTTACAGGGATCCCACTTTCCTTTGTAAATCTGCTCTATTGTCCGAAGTGCCATATTCCACTTGAAATGAAAGATGTAACGATTAAAAAAGTCTACATTCAAACGGGGAGTTTAACTTGTACTTGTGGATACGAGGCAGCTATCGAGGAAGGTATTATCATTACCGCGAACTTGTACGAGACGTCTCCTTATCCATCTTATTTTTACGATAAAGAAACGATTAAAGAGATCAATCCCAAAATGATTAACTTATTTGAAAAAAGTAATTTTTGGTTTCAAAAAGTTCTACAAAATGTAGATTTGAAAAACAAATTAATCGTGGAAACAAACGTTGACGCTTTTGTGTCACTACCCAAATATATCGATGTTCTTGAAACGAGCGCATCCTATGTATTCAGTGGCTATTCGCTTGCGATGCTCAAGAAGGTTAGAAAGAGAATTGAGCGTATGAATCCGAAGCCAAACGTCCTTTATATTTTGAATTCTGATTTAAATCTGCCATTGAAACCGCTTAGCATCGATATTTTTGTGGATAGTTTTACAGCAACTGATTTTTCACTGCTCAATCCGCAGTTTCCAATTCATGTTCTAAAAAACTATTTCCATAGCAGTTCAACAATTGTCGGCGGGTACTCCTATTATGATAGCTCGGCCAAATCCTTGAAAAATATTTCAGCCTTATATCCAAATTCCCACGAGCATATTTTATATCCAAAATACTTAGAAGAAAATTTATCAGTCAACGGATTTCAAATCACGCAAAGTGAAAATATCGGTTACTGTACAGATCCAGGACCTTACTTTGATTATCATGTAATAGACGAAAAATTCCACATGCTAATGTATTTGGCTAGTACGAAAAAATAGCGCACAAAAAGAGGCTGTCCGAAAAGTAGGCTAGTTCACGGATGAGACAGCTCCCTTGTAGCTAAAATCATGGTTAATCTGAAAAATTGAGGAAGCATTAAAAGATTATCTTCTGTAGAATGGTGTATTACAATGAACAATGTTACATGGTTTGCAGTAAGTAAAAAACAAATTACAAATAAAGAAATCCAAGCATTTTTGGGAAAGTTAAAGGCGGCCCAGACCAAATAAATCAAACAGCATTGAAACATCTTGAAGAAATAATGGATGGACCGGGAGGTTTTATCAAAATTAAAAATCCTAAAGGAATAGAATTTTTGGAGAAAAAACTACAAGATGGAAGTGGAGTTCGATTAAACCTTGATGGAACTTTTAAATGGTATATTGACCAGTAAAAAGGGTGAGTTATAAATGGAAAATTTAGAGATTATATTAACTGATTTTAATAAAAGAAAAATTGATAAATTAATTTACGGAGAACTTAAATTATCTACATTAAAACTTAAATCATCACATTTTTATAATAATATTTCAGAAAAAGATTTGGATTTTTCTCAAGTGAAAAACATAAAAGAGATTCTATCACCGGAAGGAACAGGAAATATATTTTTAGAAGAATTGAAGTTAGGTATTTCATAAAAAAAACGTAGTAATAGTTTTCTCGTTTGATGAACAATATGGTGACATTGTATTTAACTTTCCTGAAAATGAAATATTAAAGGATGAGAAGAACGATAATAAGTTAAGGTTGAAAAAGCTAGTACATTTTCTAGTTGATTTGAAAAAAAATTATGATATTCCAAAAGTTATAATTGGTTATGAACCTATAACTGATGAGGATACTTTGTTAATTGAAATTAATAATATAGTAACTAATTATGACAAAAAAATAGAAAAAATACTTTCTTAATTTATGAGCCTTAAGGTAACTACCTTAAGGCTTTTTTAGGGGCGGAGTATCGAATTAACCACTTCTTTATTCCAAGTCAATGGAATAAAGGTTCTTGACATTAACACGTTGAATACTGAAGTGGAGGAAATTTCGTTAGAGTTAAAAGAAACAGGAGTTACCATATATAATTGCCTGTTTGAAGATGAGTACTGAAAATTATTACCTGATTAAGAAATGAAAGTAGTATAATTTTGTGGAGATACTACTTGATTAGTCTTATAGTATACAAAATACATACCTAGGAAGGAAATGATTATGACAGAATTTAAAAATAGAATGGATGTATCCGATCAAGAAAAGTGGGATTTAACGGATATTTATAAAACGATTGAAAACTGGGAAAACGACTATCAAAAAATCGAAACCTTAACAGAGGATTTAAAAAAATTTAATGGAACTATCCATGATGGTCAGAGCCTACTTGCCTATCTTACGAAAAGTGAAGAAATATCAAGTTTGTTTAATTTAGTCTATGCTTATGCAAGACTTCAATCCGACCTTGATACACGTGATACAGAAGCGCAGTCCCTTGTAGATAAAGCATCACAATTACATGTTAAAATAAGTGCTGCTCGTTCCTTCTTTTCTCCATTTTTACTTAGTATCGATGAGAAAACATTACATTCTTATATAGAGGAAAACGAAGGCTTACAATATTTTAAAGAAGACTTATTTGAATTATATCGATATAAGAAACATGTTTTAAACAAAGATAAAGAAGAAATCTTATCTCAAATGGGTGAAGCTCTCTCTTCTCCTCAGCATACATACGGAATGCTTAATAACGCAGATATTACATTTGGAGAAGTTACAACCAAGGATGGTAATAAAGTAAATTTAACACGCGGGATGTATTCAAAATTAATTAAGGATGAAAGTCGAGATAAGAGAAAAGAAGCTTACAAAGCATACTATCAACCTTATGTGCAATTAAAAAACTCTATTGCTTCTACCTTAGCAGCAGCTATAAAAAACAATGTTACCATTTCAAAAATTAGAAACTATCCATCTGCTTTAGAAAGGTCTTTATTTGGTGATATGGTTCCAAAAGAAGTGTATGATACTTTAATTGATACAACTAAAAAGAACATTGCATCTCTACATACATATAATCATTTACGAAAAGAAAAATTGCAGCTAGATGAATTAAGACAGTATGACTTAAATGTTGATTTAGTAAAAGGTGTAAAGCAAGAGATTCCCTATGATGAAGCATTCGAAATCATGCTTACATCCCTTTCTCCACTCGGTGAAGAATATCTTCAAACACTTCGAGGTTTTAAAGATAAACGTTATATAGATGTAAGAGAATTACCTGGAAAACGTTCGGGTGCCTATAATTTTGGCGTATATGGCGCTCACCCTTTCATCCTGTTAAATCATAATGATGACTTAAATAGTCTCTTTACACTTACTCATGAATGTGGGCATGGTATGCATACATATTATTCACATAAGTTTCAGCCGAGAATCTCTGCTCATTATTCAATCTTTGTGGCCGAAGTCGCTTCTACAGTGAATGAAATACTCTTAATTCACCATCTATTAAAAGAAGCAAAAGATATAGACGTACGCAACCATTTAATCAATCACTTTATTGATCAATTTAAAGGAACTTTCTTTACACAAGTTATGTTTGCTGAATTTGAAAAGATTACGCACGAAATGGCGCATCAAGGTAAACCATTAAACGCCCAAGCATTTAATGATGTATATGAAAAATTATTTAGAGAATACAATGGGGATACACTCATATTCGATGAAGAAGTAAAATATGGATGGGCTAGAATCCCTCATTTTTACCGACCATTTTACGTTTATAAATACGCTACCGGATTTGCTTCCGCAATTCAAATTGCAGATCAGCTTTTAAGTGGCGATCCTACCGCTCAGCAAAATTATATCGAATTCTTAAAAGGTGGAAGTTCAGATTATCCGCTCAATCTTTTAAAGAAAACTGGTGTAGATTTAACAACGCCAAAACCAATTGAAAGTGCACTAGGACGCTTTAGTAAACTAGTTGAAGAATTTTCGTCACTGTAATAAAAAAGCCTCTCACGCTAGAGGCTTTTTCAAATTCATTTTCCTTCCAATAAATCTTTTGCCATCTTCCGAAATTCCTGATTAAATTCATCGGTCATACCGTTTTGAACATTAGAGAATAGAATAACAAAAATTCGTTTATCCCAATTGAAATTATTAAATGTATTCCACCCAGCTAATACACCGTGATTATGGTAATAATCTGGATAAATGTAAAAACTAAATCCATATTTTCTTGCAGGTGATACAGTAAACATATCTGATAAACTTTGTTTGGAAAGAAGTTTGCCAGTCATAATCGCCTCATCTAATCTCTTCATATCTTCTACAGTTGTATACATTTCACCACAACCGTATAGCCAGTTCATTCTTAACCTAGGAGTAGATATGAATTCATTATCTTTCTTTGTATAACCTTCTGCGAAAAATATATCTCCAGGGAATTTTGCCCCCATGCCAGATTCATGCATTCCAACTGGAGTGAAAATATGTTCTTTTACATATTCAGCTAATGGTTGTTTAGAGATTTTTTCTATAACATAGGCAAGTACCATATAATTATAATCCGTATATCTCCAACCTGTTCCAGCAGGGAATTCAAGATTTTGTGAACCAATCCATGTCACTAATTTTAAACGTGATGCCGCATCAACTTTCCCTTGCCCTTGTTCAGGTAATCCAGATGTATGTGTCAATAAATGTCTTAAAGTAATATTTTTATCCGCTGGGAATGAAGGAATATATTTATTTACATTATCTTCTATATTCAATTCCCCTTTTTCCTGCAACTGCAATATAGACACTGCCACTACTGTCTTAGTGATAGAACCAATACGATATTTTGTTCTTGGCGTTGTTAAGACTTTATCCTGCATATTTGCATAGCCATACCCTTTTCGCAAAATCACATTATTTTGATCCGTCACAAGTGCCGTTCCATTAAATCCCTTTTCTTTTAAATATTGGTCTAATTTTTGTGTTGCCCCAGCATAACGATTTCGCTGATTTCTATCTACTTTCGGTGTATCTGTTTCTAGTTTACTAGTAGAATCTGAAAATGCCTTTAAATTCTGCGTTTTACCTTTATTTGTTTGCATGAACATATATACACTTAAGCAAAAAATCGCGATAATAAAGCAAACGATTAAACATCTCTTAAACATACAGGAGCCCTCTTTTTATTCAATTTATACTTGTTACTCTTTTCATTGTTTTATTCTATCTCTATTCATTTAAAAGAAGACTTTAATTTTTGCTTAAATTTATTGAAGAACTATATTCGAGAAATGAACTACATATTACTATTTCATCCTCAATTCTACTACTATAAATTAGCATGTCTCTTGATTATCTATATCTTCCTAAAAAGTTTGTATTATTGGAAAGTTATTCAAGAGAAGCTTCCCATACTCAAATTTTTGATCACTTACTATTGTATTTCTTTCTTAGAAAATTTCCACCCAACAATCCGATTCATCTCACTATAATTTTGTTTTTTTATGTAACATTCCTTGCAAACAACATATACAATAATGCCAAAAAAGGTAATCTATTAGCATTCATCGATAAGCAAAATTAACTAGATAGTGAAATGTTCAGTTATCGAACAAACAAAAATAGCATGGTATTTATCGAGTATTACGGAAAATAAATTATGATTGTCAAAAGAAAAGAAAA
>Ga0209025_1003748_pt1 | contig 13930 bp, 16 predicted proteins | sample AraplaMF_Col_mLB_FD_184256 | JGI IMG/M metagenome (GOLD analysis project Ga0209025, IMG submission 184256) | Arabidopsis root microbial communities from the University of North Carolina, USA - plate scrape MF_Col_mLB (SPAdes) (version 2) | ecosystem: Host-associated > Plants > Roots > Endosphere... | reverse complement strand
AAAATCAGATAATAAAACAAAGCAATTATAAGAGATATTTATTAATAGCCGCTCTCTACATATATTCTTTAATTACTATTGTTGTTATATTTTATTGTCTCATTGCCTTTTTACTTATACCAAAGGACATAAAAACATCAGATCTAAAGGTTATTAATTCCCACTTTTATCAAAAAAGCGATAAAAGAGAAATTCTATATATTTATAGTAAATTAACACCTTTCTTCTCCAATTATTCAGGAGATTATAGCATTGAAACAAAAAAACATGAAATAAACATTCATGCTAATCGAAATTCAATTCCTTTTAGAAATAAGGATGTTTTATTTTCAATTGAAAAAGATATAACCCATGGAATAGATTGGGAAGAAAAAGATGTTTACATTGTAGATGAAAACAATAAAAAGATACTTATATATAACCATAAAAATAAACAACTGTATTACCAACTAAAAAATTAAAAAGTAGGCGATCAAAATTAAAAACATTTATAAATATATTTTTGTACTAACTACGCTTATTCTTAATATAATTAGTTCTCTACTCATTATGAATACTGCATTTACACCAGGAAATATGGTATTTGCTATTACATTTCTATTTTTCACCATGCTATTTCAATCCACTACAATGCTATTCATTATATATATGATTAAAAATGAAATATCTAAAAAGATAAAAATAATATTATATGTTTTTTTAACACTAGATATATTAATCTTTTTATTCTTAATTAATATGACATACATAGTAGCAACATCATTAAAATATTATTAACATCTTTATAGCAAGGGAATGCTTGTAGACTGATCTATACTGCATTCCCTTATTGTATTTTTTGCTTAGCCTAGTTTTTTCCCGAAATCCTGGCGGTACCCTAATAAATAAAAAAAGCCCTGTAAAGGGCTTTTTTTATTTATTAGCAATAGAGACCTGACCAGAACAGCCAGTTGAACCACCAGAAGGACCACCACAATATAACCTTACTGAATAATCATCTTTTGGCAAAGATAAAGTGTTATTATAACTTTTTCCACCTTTTAGATTACCAGTCGCATAAACAGATCCTCTTTTAAAAATAGTATAGCCTATATCCTTTGTTCCCCAATTTTGAACAACTAGTTTCATAGAACCATTCACAGTAATTCTAGAAGTTGATGAAGATGTTTGACTAGCCTGTAAAACTGCATTTGATGCACTTGCTGCAGAAGCTTCGTTAAACCCCACAAACGGAGCTGATAAAACGGTTACAGCAACAAATAAACCAGCAATAATTTTTCTCATAAATACCCATCCCTTCAAAATATTTCTAACAGTTATATATTCTAACATAAAAATAAATTAAAATCTTCAGAAAATAACATGCTAGAGAAATGAATGAAGACATGTCATACCAATGAATCAAAAAGACAAATTAAAAATTAATTAATTTTAGCTGTAACAACCCTGTACGTTCCACTACCATACAATTCAATAACAACCTTAGTATTATACTCAACTGGTGCATACTTTAATGCTTTAAATGTTCCATTACTAGTAATACGAACTACACTATCATCAAGTTTATTTGCCTTAGTAGAATCACTTTTAGAATACAATGGACCTGTTAAATATGGATCATAATCATAGTTACCTATTTTACCTGAACCATATAAGAACCATCCAGAAACAGTATGTTTAAAACCAGCTCCCGGAAATGTATTAGCCACATAACCAGAGAAATTTTTCTTTTGTTGTGCCGCAAGTGCAAAACCATTACCATTAAAATTATCAACACTATTAAAAGCCATAATTAAAGGCTCATCAGAAAAAGATACTTTTCTACTAGAAAAAACATCTTCTTTACCTTCAGAAAGTTGTAAATTAATGTCATTCTTCATTTCTTCTAATTTCACATTAATTTCTTTTAACTGTTCTGAAGTTAAAACTTCATAATTAACCTCTTTAGAATCTGCAGACACCTTAGACGTATTAAAACCAGCAATTCCTGAAAAGATTAAACCAAATACAAACAACAATTTTACAACACGTTTAAACAAAGACACAAAAATCCCCCTTTTATTGAAATATTTTCCACTCTCAAACACTATGTTACATTTGTTTTCAGAAAAGTCAAGATTTTACAAAAAAGGAGGCTTTATTATGTTAAATATTTTATTATCTACACTTCCACTTTTTTTTATATTTTTATTGCTTAATTATATTGGTCAAAAACTAAGTTATAAAAACGTAAAGGTAAATTATAAAATAATTTTTATAATATCTTTAATCGAAGCTTTAATAACCCTATTAATATTTATTTATGGTCCTATACTATAAAACTTTACTAAACACATAACATATCAATAGCAAGGGAATGCTTGTAGACTGATCTATACTGCATTCCCTTATTGTATGTATGCTATATTTCTATTCTTCTTTTTACGACATTAGAACTTTTCTTAAATAATCAGATAAAATTCTCATTTAATCCACAATTATACAAAATATACTACAACAAACTATCCTCTACCCATAGCGTTTATTTTCTTAGTTATAACATTTAAAAACACCATAAATAATATAACCATTGGTAAAGCAACAATAAAATACTTTTTATATTGTACTTCTACAGTTAATAAAATATAAAATACAAATGACCAAAATACTAAACCCACAGATAAAACAATTAAAAAATCTCCAATAAAAAAAGACTCTGTATTTATTGCTTTACCTACAGTTTCAAAAACTAACCAAATAAAATAAGATACTAATAATAGTATAATCCCAAATAACAATAAACCATTAAAAATTTTATAACCAATAATAGCAAAATCATTAGCAATATTAATATACTTTTCAACATATTTAATATAAATTTTATTAGTTAAAATACTTTTTTCATCTGACCATAATAAAAAAGACTGAAATGAATAAATTATTATCAAAACTCCCAGAAATAATTGTATAAACGTATTCAATATTTTCAAGGTAATTTGAGTTAATTTATCATGCGTATCATTTATAGCAACTTCAACAAGTTTGTTAATAACATTTGAAAACATCTTTCCATCCTTTCTAATCATTTTCTACAACATTAAAAAAATCATTTCATTTTTTCTTTTAATATATATTCTAACAATTTTCTAAAATAAATTACTTTAGATTTCTTTCCACTCTTCTTATCCATACTTCTTAATAGTTTACTTAAGAAATATATAACTATCATAAAAATACCCAACTGACAAAAAATATATAAATTTGGATGGAGCTTAGAATCAATAAATATAGGTACATAATCTTTCAAAAAGAAACCAGAAATTACACCTATTAAATTAATTCCTGCTGTTGATCCTTTAGAACTGTCATATGTTTCTTCTAAACTTTCAAGTCTAAAAAGAGCATAATTAAGAACATCCTCATCTAATTTTAATAAATCTTTCTCCCTTTCCTTTATATGCGAAAAATCATTTACTTTTTCATTGCATATAAAATATTCATCTATAAATACAATTAAATCATCATTAGAAGAAAGTAAAATTTTATTTATTAATTTATCAGTATTCATAATATAACTTCCTATCTATTAAATATTATTCATCTTTCTTTTACTACGAGCCCTCTATCTCTAATAACCCCAGAGGGCAAAAAACGCCCTGCTGAGGATTCCCCTCATAGTAAAGCTACTTTCCCTGCATAAGTGCTCCAGACTCGGAACTTACTTCCAAAATTCATACCATTTCTTACCCTTGCTTGCCGCAATCATTTTCTTAACTTCCTGAACTTCTCTAATCGTTTGCATGAGCATTTCATCGCGACCCTGGTTCTTCGCTATGTCTTCGCTAGAATTCGTCGCTATAAGCTTTTGAGAATCCTGTATCGATTGTATAGCACTCAATAATTCAGATTCTCTTTGTGCAAATCGCTGATCTTGCTCAACTAAACGTTTATTTAATTCTTGTAGTAAATAGTTTTGTTTTTCAATAACTTCTTTTTGTTCTTGAATCATCTCCTGTAGCGGTGTAGCGTTGAAATTAGGTTCTTCATAGCGCTCAACTTCATATCGCTCTAATGGCAATACTTCAACACCTTGATGCCATGATACTATTTGCTTTGTAGCATTTTCTAATGTCATGTCTGTCTCGCTCTTTAAATTTATAACCTTACGAAACACCATTACATCACTTTCTCTATACTTCCTATGCCCACGTTCATTCTTGATAAAAGTATAACCCTCTTTTTCAAGTACATCAGCATACTTACGTAATGTGCTAGATTGGATACCTAATTGCTCTGCTACATCACTAGGACTATATAGCGTCTTCATAGCGTTTCACCTCAAAAAATATATTCGCTATAGCAATGATATACCCTTTTTCCTAATAATTCACGTATCACTTGTTTCAAACTCTTAATTCCCATAATCTTCACATAGGTAATTTGTATAATTCCTATTACAAATCCAATTTTAAAATTAAATACTCATCACATCCAAATACCTACATCAAAATCTTTTTTCTATATACAAGATTTTATACAAAAAAAGAATAGCGGGAATCACTAAAATCCCCGCTATATCAACGATGTATAAAATTCTATATAAGATATATATCAACAGAAAGACAAGAAACCTTATAAACACAAGGATTCTATGAAAAGAGTTGCTACCGATAATTTTATGTTATGTTAACTGATTTTGTATACGATATACATTAAATAACGATATAAACTAGTGCTGCTATAAGATTTGGAATAGCCATTATTAAAAAACCTTTTGATTGATCAATACGGCCAATTTTACGCGTTTCCTTTTTTGAAGAAAAGGTTCCTTTGTTACCTAAAATTAAACTATCAATGAAGTAAGCTAAAGCTAATCCAATGCTAATTAACCCAAAAGTTCCACATACATAATAAATGTGGCTCCAATTCCGACTAAAATAAGCTTCTACAGATACGATAAGTAATAGGAGTATTCCTGAAATGAGTCCTCTTTTTGTCATTATGATCCCTCTTTCAAAAAGATTTTATATCCATATAATACCATATCATTGAGTCTATATTTTTCAAACAAATTCCGATAATGATGCGTTATGTTAACCTCTCATGTATAGGGTATTCACTTCACATTTTATCTATCTTACTTAATGGTAACTGTCATACAATGAAGATAATATTAGGAAATTGTGAGGATGATTACGTTGAAAAAATTTGTAATTGAATTAGAAAAATTTATAAATAGTTATGTTGCAAGTCTGCTTACTTTTAATATCATATGGTTCTTAATACCATATATTTCCGATACTAATTATTCTTCCCAGAATGATTTGGGTTTGCCTAACATAGTTGGATTCACTATAATTCTCATCATATATGGTAGTATACTAAATCTTGTACCTTGCCTAATTGGAGAAGTATTATACAGGAACATAAAACAATGTAGGGAGTTTCGATTTGGAATTCCTGTATTTATAGGACTAGCTGTTATTTATATACTTATACTCTTTCTTCTTAAAAATCCATATTCTTCTAGTTTGGTTACACCTATTATTATGGGGTCCTTAGCTTTTTATTTAGTACGTAGAAAAATTTAATTAACTTCCAATAACGATAATTATGTAAATACGAAAAGTCCTCCAGTTAAACAAACTAGAGGATTTTTTATTCATCACTAAAAACAAATATCTCTTTTTCCTAGATCCTCAATATAGATTTCTGATAAATCCTTTGGTTTTTGCCCTTTTCTGGGGTCCCGTCCTACACTTTTTATTCCACGATTCACTTGACCACGAGCCTCTACACCCTCAAACTCCCAAAGATAACCCCAGCGGGCAAAAACCGCCCTTCTGGGGCCACCTCTGGTGAGTTTGCATGAGGGTGCCCCTCATGGTCAAGTGACTTTCGCGGCATAAACGTTACGGACTCAGTGATCGACCCTTCTCTAGTTATTCCCCCATGTATTCCTATTATAAAATCTTTCATATCTAAATTAATATATTGTATAATATAGTTAAATCAGATTCTATGTGGTATCACATAGAATCAAGTACATATTCTCCCCTACGGGGAGCCCGTTTTATCGCCTTAACGGCTTTAAAACGGGAAGTTCAAGAGCATTCCACAGATCATCTTGCCGTCCTACGTCCTGCAAGACTCAAGCAGGGCAAAATACGCCTGCCTTGGCATGATAAAAGCTGACGCTTTTCCATGCCTGCGGTCAGACTCATTCATTTTTGATTCTCGCTACGCTTGAACCAAAAACAAGCTCGGCAAGCCGAGTGAATGGTCTTCAGGCGTATTTTGCCCTGCGGGACTTCCTGTCCAGAACGCTTCGCATCTGGACAGATTCTTTTTCTAAATCAGCTAACGCTTCTTAGAAAAAGACAAATAAAATTGCCCTCCGGCATTTTTATTTGTTTAATCAAAATGTCATGCTTCGCATCACATTTTGTATTCTCAAATCTATAGCTTTGCTATTAGATTGGTTCATTCAAAGTCAGCTTTCGCTTTTTTGAATGAAATGAAATAAACATTTTTAAACAAATGTTTATTTCATAAAAAACGAACGATGTGAACATATATAAATGTACACATAGCGAAGACACACAGCTTCGCTATGGATTCCCAAATAATTAAATACATAAATATAGCAAAGACAGGAGGCATCCCTATGGCCGCGCCACGAAAACATATACGGATTCTAAAAACAAAAGAGATCGAAGGTATGGATATGCTTTGGAAAACTGGAACAGCTACCAGAGAACAAATGGAAAGAGAATATAACATCAAAGGAGATCGTCTAAAAAAACTTTGTCATAGCGGCTATTTAGAAGAACGCACAGGAAAAATTGTTTTAGGAGAAAAAGGGATAGAAAAGTTTAAGAAAGAGGGAAAAGAGTATCAATATAAAACCGGTATAAATAACGCCAAACATGATATTCGTCTCTCTGAAAAATACATCTCTCTACCAAAAGAAACAAGAGAAACATGGAAAACAGAAAAACAATTGCATTCAGAGGTCCAGAAAGACCCCAGATACGATGATTTTAAAAAAAGAATAGTAGAGTCCCATCCACAGGGGAAATTCCAACCAACGCCCGATGGGGCCGTCTATAGTGAAGTGCATAGTGGTTACATTGCTATAGAGGTGACAACACGTAACTACAAAGAGATTGATATTCAACAAAAACAAGAATTTGCAAAAACATTTTTATCCGGATATGAACAACTATAGGAGGAGAAAACATGGCAATACAGCCAACATTTATTGTTCCACATACTTTTTATACAGTACATGAAATTATGGATAATACGAATTCACCCTATATCTTAAACTTACATGAAATTCAGGAAGATCCACATAAGAAAAAATTAAGTGATGAATTACATTTATTCATCATGAAGCATTATCATAATCTATTTACATTTATGCTCCATCATCAGCCCTACATGTTAAAGTCACAGTTCCTAGATCTATTCGGCTACCAAAAAGGGAAAAAGAATAAATCTAGAACACTTGGTTATGCAAAATTAAAAGAGTTAGAGGATAAACTGTTAATTGGTTCTAAATCCTTTTATGGTGCTGAATATATTTATTTATCTTATCGAGCTTACTATTATTTTGGCCAAGAAAAAAAGGTACTACCGATTGCACCTGGAGAGAATGTACTCTTCCGCCATTTTACTCGTATGGAAGACTATCTAGAATTAAATAAACAATATACAGATCCAATATTATTAACCGCATTACTTTGCTCTCACGAGCATTATTATCTGTTACATACAGAACCCTTTTTCCCAATTAGCCCAATACAAGAAAAAGATACACGTTACTTTGGAGAATACTTCCCAAACAACAAAATACCTAAAAATCTTGATATCGAATTTGTAACAGACTTTCTCATAAAGACAAAACAAGAAAATAGAGGATTGTGGTTAATCAATGAAGAGACACCTGAAACTCAACTTCATGTACTCATTACATTTATCGATGAACTCTTTAAAATCCTTACTACACGTTGTTCCCTTAAATTACTTATTAATAATCAAAAAGAATCCTTACGGATCGTGGCAAATATTATTCCAATACCAGGAACATCTTATATCACAATTAATAACCTAATCTCCGATATCTATCATATTGAATTTTTATTAAAGATTTGTTTCCCAACAATAATAACAAGTTTTACTTTTATTGTAATGAACCAAGATCATGAGCGTGAATTAAACAATATTATAAGTAGAATTACTAAACTTAGAGAAAATAAAAAGAACTTACAACCATGGCAATCTATGATTGAGCCAAAAAATATTAAAATCCGGAATACAAATCTATTTAGACGTTTAAATTTCAACGATTCCTACGAATCACAGCGAGAGAAACCACTCCCACAGTAACCACTTACTTATCGTAAGTGGTTTTTGGTCTTCTCCCTACTTTTGAGGTAGAGGCTGGCCGGGGTGTGGGGAGACCCCACGTATTGCGTATCTAAAGATAGAGTAAGAACTAATTAGGGAACGTTAAATCAAGCGGTTTGGCTCGTATAATGAGTAGCTCAAGCCGATATGCCTAAATCCCACTTTTGAGTTTATCGGCTTGGCGATGGAAGCAAACGAGCCAAAAAAAGTTCCGCAAGGATGTTAGAAAAAAGAAAAGTCTTCGACTTTAGCCGAGGATTAACGAGGCGACTTTTTTCTAACAAAGGTGGAGATTTTTAAGCTGGGTTTGCTTAAAAATACTACCTGTTCCTTGCGGAACTTTTAGCTATATATATAGAGTGAGATAAGAAAAACAATAAAACCCAGTAATATCAAGGGTTTAAAGTGTTCGGGGTGTTAATTTTTTTTAACACCTGTGTTAATTTTTTTTAACACCTATTTTTTAACAAGAACAACAAAAAAAAAAAGTGCAATATCTAATTACACTTTTTTTAAAATAAATATATTGGAAGCTTATGCTTCTTTTTACTTCCTTCAAGTTGTATGTTTCTTAATGATTTTGCAAAGATTTGTTGTGTAGCTCTATCAATATCATCTTTTGGTGCATTACATAATATATTAGGATTAACAAACCAAGTTCGAGATGAACAAGATCTTCCATCTTCAGTAGTTATCCCAGTCTCTGCAACCCCTAAAATCCCTTTAACAAGTAAATCATTCATAACTTTAGAAATAGAAGTTCTTGTTTTCCCTAATTTTTTAGCTAAATAACTTGGAGAGGCAGCATTTGGCTTGATTTCCTCGTCATTTTTTTCAACAACAACATTTGATTTAAACTCTAAAAATCTTGAAAGCTCAAATAAAAAAGCTTTCTCTGGTTGAGTTAAATAACCAATCTCGCATAAATAATCAATATTCTCTGTAATCATTTGCACGAACTTCACCCCATCAGTTCGTTTTTTCTTTTTACCAATAAAATAATCGTCACCTGTTGTACTATGTAGGATTTTTAATAATACTTGTTGTTGCTCAGCTGACAAACCTATATTAGCTTGCTCTAAAAAATCCTCAACTTTATTTTCTGTTACTCTTGCTTTCTTTTCAGATTGTCCTATCTTGACTATTTTTGCCATAATATTTCTCCTCTTTTCTAACATTTACAACTAGAGAAGGAGAACATTTTATGCTATGATTCTTATAGAACTTAAAAACGAATATTTTCAAAAAACCCCTCTTCTCTAATTGTTTGCTTGGTCGCTTTCAATTATAACATGAGGGGATTTTTTATTGTATAAATCTTCTTTTCAACCCACATTAAAAAACATTTGTTTCTTTATCATTAAAAGCCAAAATAGATAATTTCATAAATAGTTCTTTAAAATTATTTATAGTTTTTTGGCTTAAATCCAAATCAGATTTATAACAAGATTCATTAAACTTTTTTGCTAACAATACTTTTCCTGAAGAATTAGCTAATTTAGAATTAGATTTTTGATTATCAATTTGACCATTGTCTAAAAAAATAAATTTATAAAAATCCTCCTTAGAAAACATATCTTCAATTGAATAACCTTCGATATTACTAACAAAAATAATTTTATTTTGATCAATAGCCAATTTAGAAAGTAAAGTTTTTCTTACTCGTTCTCCTTCTTTATCATTATCAAGGACAACAAAAAATTTCAAACCCCAGCCTATAAGTAAAGCTGCTAAATTAGGAATTTGAGTAGCACCGACATTTGGTATGAAACGAAATTCATTCATATTCATATCAGGAATTTTTATTTGTCTTTTTAAAGCTTCTAGATAAAAATAATCACTTATTCCTTCTACTAATACATTTATACCATCTCTCGAAAATACTAAATCATTACTCAAATCTAAACCAATAGATGTAATAATTGGCGTTAATGTATCTTTATCAGCTCCTTTATGAATTTTATTTTCAATGTATGTATTCCCATTCTTAGTCTTTAAAACTAATCGTACCCTTTCTAATCTAGAAGGATCAATTAAATAAGGACTATGTGTAGTCATTACTATTTGATGAGAAACTGATAAATTCTCTAAAACCTCTAAAACATCATTTTGTGCTTTAGCATGTAAGTAAAGCCCTGGTTCATCAATTAACAAAATACAATTATTAGTTGTTTCTGCCTTTAAAGTTAAGAAAAAAGACAAAAACCATTGAAATCCCCTACTACGTTGACTAGGTCTAAAAGGCAAATCATTATTATCTTCATACACATAAAAATATAAATCTGCACCATCTAAACTACATTCTACCTTCAAATTACTTTGATTATAATAACTTGAAAACTCCTCTGAAAAATCAGTTGAAAATTTCCTAGTTATTTTCCTACGACTAAATCCTTTTGCTTTAAATAATGCAGATGGATTTATATTAACCACCTTATAGAATCTTTTAAGAATTGTAGAATTACTATTAGTATCATTAACCACATCTGGCAAAATATCATCAAAAGAATCAAATAAAACAAATTTAGGTTCACAACTAGTATATAAACCTTCTATAGCTTGTATAGTATCTTCAATATATCCTTCAATACTTCTGGAAATATTCAAAAATGAATCTAAATCTTTAACAACAGAGTTTTTAAGAGATTCATTATTCATAGTATATTCCACATGTAAATTTATATTATGAATTCTATTAAACAAATGTTTTAAATCATTACTATTAGTAAAAAAATTTTTATCGTTATATTCCTCTATCCCCTTAAGATCATAAGACAAATAATCTTCTACCAAATTCAAATTAAATAAAAAATTATTAAAATCATCATAAATTTGATTAAATCTATTCCTAAAAACAAAATTTATCAAGGTTCCCTCAGCTTGAATGTCTAATTTCCCACTACGCTCTAAACGTTTTGTAATCTGCAAATCAAATGGTTCTACAAAAGGAATTTCACTTAATTGCTCTTCATATAAAAAATTCTCACAAACTTCCTTATATGTAAACTTAATAAAAACCGATATTTCAGGCATCTCCCTTAAATACTCAAAGCCTCCATGATAAAAAGTCTCACAAAAATCTTCCTCTGAAAATTCACCAGAACTAAAAGTTTCTAATGCCTTTAATATAGTAGACTTTCCAGATTCATTTTTACCTGCCAGAACAGTCATATTATTATCTAAATAAAAATTACCTGAATCAATTATAGAACGAAAATTTTGTATTCTTACATAATCAACCTTCAATATACGACACCTTTCTTCTCTAAAATTTAATTACAAATTATAGTATATATTATTTTTATAAACACTAATTGCAAACGATTATATATTAAGATATAACGTTTTAAAAAGTTTACATAAAAAAGCAGCATAGAATATTTTTCTATGCTGCTTTTTTATGAACAACTTAATTCCCTTTAATTATTGACTTGAATTCACCAATAATAGAACTAATCATTTTTTTAAAACTATCATAAAATATAGGTACTATAATTCCTAATCCAAAGATTAATGATGATTTTATACATATCCCTATAAATATTAAGATAAAACTTATATAGAAGCTAACGTAATTTTCATTATTAATCTTTATTTTTTTTTTGAAACTATCATTTCCCTTTATTAGATCATCTAGTGTTACATTATAAAACTCACTAAGTATAATCAAATTATCAATATCAGGATAACTTTTACCATTCTCCCATTTATAAACAGCTTGTCTGGTTACTCCAATTTTTTTCGCTACATCTTCTTGGGAAAGATTTTGTGATTCACGAAACTTCTTTAATTGTTGACCTAAACTCATCCCCCTCACCTCTTAAAAAAATTATTACACATAAAACAATAAAAAATAAAGAAACTATCAGTTCTATACATGTAAACCAATAGTTCACAATATGCTTTCCTTTAACTTAAAATTTAAACAGACCTAAAAATATTAAAATTAAAACACCCAATGTAAACTTTTGAATATTAGTTTACATTCATTTACCCTTAAACATTGACTTCCATCCTTTTTTACTGATATCCTCAATTCACACAACAAAAGTATACATTCAAAACATTATAAATAAAGAGGTCTAAGTCTATGAACAAAAAACCACATCTCATCGATGTCCAACCCATCCGTAGCAAAGAACAGATCGAAGATATGAAATGGGCTCTTAAACGTCATTGTTCAGAAAGAGACTATATTCTCTTTCTAATCGGTATCAATACTGGATTACGTGTTAGCGATCTACTCCAAATCCAAACAGAAACCATAGTAAAGTTAAAACGGAAAAAGAGAAAAGAATTTAAAATCAAAGAAGGAAAAACGAAGAAAGAACGCATGATTAATCTTACCTCTATTTTTGATGAAGTCTATTCGTATGCTCAAACCCTAGAAAATACCTGGTTAATCCCTTCCCGAAAAGGAGATCAGCCCATTAGTAAGATCCAGGCTTATCGACAATTGCAAAAAGCCGGAGATTTTGCTGGTGTAGAATCTATCGGAACTCATACTATGCGCAAAACCTTCGGTTATTGGTTTTATAAACAAACCAAAGATGTGGCTATGTTGCAAGAAATTCTAAATCATAGTACACCCCAAATCACACTAAAATACATTGGAATTAATAAAGAAGAAAAAGACAATGTACTTGATAATTTCTATATTTAAAATTTATTAAAAAAACGACATCTACATAGATGCCGTTTTTTCTGGTTCTTTTTTTCTAAATTGATATAAAGCAATTGCTCCCAAAATAACAAGTATTCCTTCAGGAGCATCTAATAATACTGTTTTCCATGTTTCTGAAATTAATAATTCATTACCTGTAGAGGCTTTATAATAACTTTTTACACAACCAATAGTAAACTGAATTACAGATAAAGAGACAAATAGCCATAAACCAAATCGAATCATTTTTTTATCTTTAAACATATAGCACCCCATTAATTAAAAAACGTAATATTAAGATTAATATATTTGTTATCCATTTTTCTGTCAATAAACTGATAATCCTTAGCGTACAAAATTCACGTTTTGTTGGTACTACCCCTATACTTCTTTTTCTACATAGGAATTTTATTTTATATTATTTAATAAATATATTTTGGTGTATAAATAATTAAATATTAAATCCTAAATTACGCATGCAACACATCGTTGCATGCCTTTTTTATAACGCTACGATGCGTTTCTTACTATTTAACATTAGAATAATTAAAGTGATTAAAGGAGGTACATATATGGACATTGGAAAAAAAATAAAACATTTAAGATTAATAAATAACATGACACAAGAAGATGTAGCCAGCCAATTATTTATTTCAAGACAAGTTATATCTAAATGGGAACTAGGAAAAAGTCTTCCTGATCTAACCAATTTATTAGCCTTAAGCAATCTATTTAATGTTTCAATTGATTCTTTATTAAAGGAGGATTCAAATTTGCAAAATCAGATAATAAAACAAAGCAATTATAAGAGATATTTATTAATAGCCGCTCTCTACATATATTCTTTAATTACTATTGTTGTTATATTTTATT
>Ga0209025_1003747_pt1 | contig 13930 bp, 12 predicted proteins | sample AraplaMF_Col_mLB_FD_184256 | JGI IMG/M metagenome (GOLD analysis project Ga0209025, IMG submission 184256) | Arabidopsis root microbial communities from the University of North Carolina, USA - plate scrape MF_Col_mLB (SPAdes) (version 2) | ecosystem: Host-associated > Plants > Roots > Endosphere... | reverse complement strand
AACTTTTTTCCAAACAAAATAAAATTACTTATAACTACTCCTAATATTAAAAATTGTAGTCTTCCTGTTTTAATTAACAAGTCTGTTAATTCCTCACCTGAGGCTTTATTTACTACCATTTTTGTTATTCTGGGAAGAAACACCCCTGAAATTGCTGTAGAAAAAGTAATAAAATATTGGCCAATTGTCATTCCAATGGCAAAAACTGCAACAATGCTAGTACTAGCTACAATCCCAAGAACCAAGTGACCAATTCTCCAATAAATCTGATCAACTACTACACTAACAAATACCAATGATGAGTAAGATAATATTTCTTTAAATAGTGTCTTATTGAAAGTATACAGACGGATTTTAACTTTCAATCTGAGAAAAACATAAGCCATAGTAAACATCATCATAACAATATTAAGTATTGCATCTACCAAAACAATAGCAATAGCTTTATACCCTAGAGATAATAAGATTAATATAATAGTCGCTCTTATTAAAATTCTAGAAATTACAAGTATACGCGGCAAAACAAATTTTTCATATGCTGTTACAATTCCAGTAAATGAATTCATGGGCAACGTTAGTGCAAGATTTATTATTAAAATAATAAACATTACTTTTGCTATTTTAATTTCTTCCAATGAAAGAGAATTGCTAAAGATATTATCTAGATTTAAGAAAACCAGGATTCCTACTAACAAAACTACTAATGATATGACTGTGTATATTAGAAAGGTAGTGGCCAAAAAATTTTCTTGACCTTTTATATCCTTTTCTGCACGATACTTTGCTACATATCTTATTATTGTATTTCCAAGACCAAAATCAAGTACAGCTATATATCCTATTAAAGCACCTATTAGCATATATAAACCATATTCTGACTGGCCCAAATTACGAACAATAAAAGGTGTTAAAATTAAATTTGTTATATTAGAAACAAAAATTGATACATATGATAAATAAACACCATATTTTAATTGATTAATTTTCATTTTTTACTCCATACTTAACAGTAGATTTAACCTCTTTATGTATAACTTAATATATTGTATAATTCAAACCTTGGTTACTGTTATTTTAATAAATATTCATCTAACTTTTTAAAATGATTCTTGGCATTTATAGCTTGCTTTGAAACATCGATTGAATTTGTATCCAAACTATTATAAACAATTTCAGGCTCCAAATTATGAAGATTAGCCAGTTCAATATAAGAACCTTCAAAGCCCACGTCATTTATAACATTAGTCATTTTTTTGCTATATGCAATTGGAAAAACGGGCTTATTATATACCCACCCAACTATCATTGCATGAAACCTTGTGGCAATAACAAATTTAGATTTTGCTATTACACCAAGAGTCTCCTCCATGTTTAACTTGTACAAATGTTTTTTGATTTTATTCGAATATTTTTCAGGAATTATTTTGATTACATTCTCAATAGCTTCTTTATCTCCTTCCGATTCACAGAATGACATGAACGTAACATTAAGTTCCCTCTCTATAAAATAGATAGCTATATCTCTAAGTTTTTGATAGTATATTTCATCAAAGTTAGGTATATTTTTCTCTGAAGGTTTGATTACAGATATTACGATGTAATTTTCAACCTCTTCCTCCACTGATTTTTCCAATTGGAAGATAATATCATCAGCCATTCTAATATTATTTAGGTTTTCAAATAAATCATAAGAATATTGTTCCCTAAAGCATATATCCGTATATTCTTTAAAAAGCTCTTTATATTTCAACTGAAAATTCCTATCTTTATATGGACCAAAATTGGCTCCTAAGAGGAAAAAGGGTTTATTTTTTATAAGCATGTTTTTCTTCAATTCATACGCATGCTGCCAATTATCTAGTTCTATGAAAAGTGATCCACCAATCAAAACTGCCATATCACAGTTTTTAGCTATGAGATTACGTGTTAAAAACTCAAACTTTAATTTTCTTGAAAGAAAGTTAATTCCTCTTACAATCAATGTATCATCAGGGATAATTGTAATATTTTCTATTTCATTTAAATTTACTTTATATTCTCTTGGAGCGTGTAAAATAAATTTGGTATGAGGATAACGTTCACATAACACTTTAATGAATAAATCGTCTCCTAAATTAAAATTCGTATAGGCATATATCATTACTTTTTTCATTTACTCACCTTCTTAAGACATATATTTTGCATTTCCTCAGTAAGTAATGTGATGGAGAGCTGAACTAAAATCCCTAAGTAATACTAGCTTATCTTCATTTACGACTTGAATAATGTAAATCTCTAAATTCCTAAGCTATTATCTAATACAGTTCAAGTTTTAAAAGAATTACTGAATTAGGAAAGATAATTTCATATTAACAAATTTTATCTCCTTTATTTCCTTACCAAATTTTTAACGTTTCTTATGAGCAAGGTTAATAATGTAACTCCAAAAACGCTCCTCGTTAAACCTAAGAAAGCATATAACTTTTCAATTTTTCTTAGGTTAGATTTTTTAATTAGTCCCATGTAACAGTCATTATTAAGTGTTTTAATAATAACCTTTACTGAATCATAACAACGTCCAAAGTCTTTATACAACAACTGCAAATATAAAAGGGCGGACACATAGGATTCTAGCTTAGATATTTTTAAAAGCTCTTTGTCAGAAGTCTTATACTTCGTCGACTTAACAACTATTTGTTCCTTGAGTTTTTCTATTTCCAATTGTAACTCGAAATAGTTCTCCCTAATCTTAGATCCAGCACCTGGTTGATAACAATTATAATGTACAAGTGGCTCATTTAAATAAGCACAGGTAGCAGCAACGGATAAATATTTTAATACAAATAAATAATCTTCGGCATAGGGCAAGCCTTTCGGAAAAACGATGTCATTTTTAGTAATTAATTCACGTTTATATAATTTCCCCCATGGTGCACAACCGCGACGATTTGCGATATAAAACCTATATAATAAATCTGCGGATAAAACAGGATTAAAAGCCTTATTAACATAATCAATATATGTTCCACTCATTTTTTCTACATACCAGTCTGAAAAACAATAGTCAGAATTTGTAGCTTCTAAAACGTTTACCATTTTTTCTACACAATCTTTTTCGAGCCAATCGTCAGAATCAACAAACATTATATAATCTCCCGAGGAAACAGAGATACCATGATTTCTTGCAACACTGACCCCACTGTTCTCCTGTTTTACATACTTTATATTATCATTCAATTTACTCATACTATATATTATTTCTTCACTATTATCCGTACTCCCATCATTAACAATAATAACCTCAATGTGATTATATGTTTGTTCAAGAATACTGATTACGCAACATTCTATTGATTTTTCTGCATTATAGACTGGAATTATTAGAGAAACTATACTATTCATAACTTTGATCCCTATTCTTCACTCTGACTTTTTTTTTGCAATATTTATAAATAACCATAATAAAGCAATATATAAATAATGGGTCCCATACCGCATCTGTAATGTAACCTCTCGTGTATCGCATAATGTAGTATAAAAATGAACACCATATTGCAAGTTTAGTTGGATTATTTAATAATTTAATTAATTTATTTTCGTAGTCTAATATCAGCTTTGCAAAAAGCAATACGAAGATAATACTGAACCAACCAAAATTCCACCACCACTCTGCAATAGATGACCCTCCCATACTAGCTACACTTGAATTCAGTAATGCTCCTCTTTCAGGTAAGGATAGATAATCAGCAAATACTGCGTAGTGGTTTAGTGGTGTAGCAATGCTTAGCTTCAAACCATTACTTATTGAAACAAAAATTCCAGAAATATATGTTAATCCGAATAGAAAACTACCAGTATCAGGCACAGCTAGTTGCATCTGAATAACTGCTTTTATTGTACCTCCCATTTCGTACATCATATCAACAATTGGATTTGCTTCTAATACTAAATATTTCACTTGATCCCAAAAATTAGTATCAACACTCATTTTCCTAGTTTGTGTTACGATAGTCATAATATACAGCCCACCATACACTAAAGCTAGGTGCACTATTTTAACTTTTGGTTTGAAATAGAAGAAATACATAACTAAAATTGGTGCAATTGTTTGAATTGTGTTACCTTTTCGCCCTGTAAAAAACATAAATATAGTATAGTATGTGATAATTGGAACCATTATCATTAAAAACTTTCTTTTGTTGTTTTTATAACTAGCCATTATGAGTAAGATACTTGGTAAAAATAATTTTGTAAACCACCCTAATGGTATACCATGAAATGAAGTATCAGCAGACATTGTCCCACTATAGCCCTCTGCTATTTTTGCAGTTACTTGAGCATAATTAGTATACAGCATAGGTAAAATTGTTATGAAAAACAATGTTATTCCAATTCCCCTACAAATTTTAGTTTCCACTAAATCCTCACTTGTTGTTTCTTCCACAGTACTACTCTTTTTAGTAAAAAACAAAATCAAACCAAATACATAAAAAGTAATTACTACATTTGAAAAAAACAAAGCATTAAAGCTATTTTGATTACCATACCTGTAGAGCATAATGTAAGGATTATATTCGTGCAATTTAAAACCCATTACGACTACAAGGGATACGTGAAATAACCACATACTCAATAGAATAAAAAAGCTTGGAGATATTAACCTAAACTTTAATATTTTCCATACAGCTATATAGTAGATAACAAGAATGATTGAAACTATGGCCATTCTATATTCCCAACCATTAGTCACACCATTTAAATCAAAATAAAGATATCTCCACATTAAAACTAGGATAAGAAACCCTAATAAAATTAAACTAATTTTTTTACCGGTTAACTTTGCCATTAAATATTTCTCCATTTATATAGGATTATTAACGTATTCTTGTGCTCCTTTATAAGAAATTACCTTACCTGGAATACCGACAACAATAGCATTGTTATCTACTGACTTATTTAGAACACAGTTCGTTCCAATGCCAACATTGTTGCCTACCACAATACCGCCAATTACCTTTGACCCGGGGGCCATGTACACATTATCACCAATGGTAGGGAATTCTTTTTTTCCATTTTTAATTACCATCCCAACTGTACAACCTTGTGATATAGTCATGTTTTTACCAACTTTTTGAGGTGACAATACTATATTGCTAATGTGAAAAATTAACAATCCAGGACCTATATCTGCATTGTATGAAATATCATATCCGTACTTGTATTTGTAATGTTTAAAAAACACCAGCGCTAATGGAAATATACTGTATTTTGTAAACTTTCTTTTTTTAGCGAAAAAACATATTCTTAACCAAACTGAAAACCTAAATCCTTCTGCATTAAAATATTGTTTAATGAAACTTTTCAATCCTGTATCTCCGCTATATCTGTATAAGTCAGCCTTAATAAAATCAAAACATTTCACACCTAATTTCATCTCCTAAAGTATAATGGTGTATTTCATTCCATATATAGGCTTCATATAGTCTAGCTGCCGCTTCTGTAGTGAATCCCCTATTAAACATAGAATTTACAAGTATATCTTTATCGGGACTCTTTACTTTTGACATTTTAAGAATTGCATCAATCCATGCATCTTCTCCATCTTCCAATGGAAGGATTTGAACAAGCCCTAATTGCATATTCACTTCATCTGTAACTTTTGATGAAATTACTGTTGGAATACCAGCTGCCTGGGTTTCTACAGTTACAGTTGGGAGCCCTTCGAAATGGGACGGCAATACCGTGACATCCATGATTTGGAACAATCTATGCACATCTTCACGCCTACCCAAAAAAAGTACAACATCACTACAGCCATTTTTATCTATTTCAGCTTCAATTCGTTCTCTTTCTTTTCCAACGCCAATAAACAACCATTTAAATTGAATATTGCGTTCCTTCATTTCTTTAATTATTTCTACCATGAATTCGTGGTTTTTCTGATAACCGAATTGCCCAATGTGCCCTATAACTAAAGTATCTTCTTCAATTTTCAAAGCTTCTTTCATTTTTGCCTTTTCATTACTAGAAAGTGTTATTGAAAACTTGTTTACATTTATACTGTTTGGTATATGCATCACTTGATGTTTTTTTACTATTTTTTTACCAAACAGATACTCAGAAGCCATCTTACTACAAGATGCAAATTCATCAGCCGCAATATTCGTAATCATTCTTGATCCTATCATCTTTAATTTGTTATACCAAATTTCGCTACCTTTATCCGAGGCCACATGTGCATGTAAGATAACCCTTTTAATACCACAAAGTCTTGATAGTAAAGAAAAATAAAAACCTTTATAACCAATTATGTGAATATGGACAGCATCATAGGGACCATTCTTGCTCAAAATCGAGCAGTATTCTTTAATACACCTAAAAAGTGAGGTTTTGTTAATTCTTGTGAGTGTAAATAACTTTCCTTTTTTGCTCTGAATTTCATTGCAAAAATCTTCACTGTATTTAGAAAAGCTGGCAACGTCAATTAGTACCCTATGAGTATCAATTGAATTAACTAAATTACGCACAGTAGAAGAAATTCCGCCTCCATATCCAGGAATAATATGCAATACTTTTTTTGGATTCATAATCACATCACCTAATTTTTAATAATCGATTCAAAAAAATCTAGATGTTTTCTAGCCATCTCTTCGATGGTATATTGCTTAGCAATTTCTAAACTGGTAATGCTAGATTTTTCATTTATCAGCCACGAAAACTCAGTTATTGCATTTTCTAGTTCCTTTGTATCGTTTGGTTTTATCAATAGACCATTTTTATCCTTTTTAATCATCTCTATACCTGCCACACATTTATCTGTCGTAATTACAGGTAATCCGTAAGCCATAGCTTCATTAATCACTAGCCCCCAAATATCCTCTCTTGTTGGTAACACGAATAAATCTGCGGCTTTATAATATTTAGAAATTTCCTCCTTATTCATGAAGTCTAAAAAATGAACATTTGTTAAGTTCATATCCTTCTGCATTTGAATATACTCTTGGGTCGGCTTTCCCCCTACTATATATACTCCAATATTTTTATCGAGCTTTTCACAGGCCTTAAGGAGAACATCATAACCTTTACGATAGATGAACTGTCCTACCGTAAGAATCATCTTTTCTTCAGAAATATTTAGCTTCTTCCGTATTGATATCTTCTCATCTATTGTTAATGGCTCTGCCAATATATCCGCTTTATAAATTGAAGTAAATGGATAAACGTAGGTTTTATTTACGTTTGCTCCGTAATATGCCAAATACTCTGTAGTGATTTTACCAGTACTAAGCCACGCTTTTGCAGAGCTAATAAAATACTTTTTAAGTTTTGAAAGAATGAGACCTTCCTCTTTTACCAAACCACCGTCTGAACTTATAATATAGGGGATATTTTTCTTATTCATATATACCTGTGCAAGCATCTGAGGTATTGTTGAATATACTCCCATAATAATTAAATCGTATGTATTATGCTTAAGATGCTTTATAATACCAAAAGAAATCTTTTTATCTCTAACGTTTAATCCTTTCAAATACATAAACTTAAAGTTTTTAAATTCGTTTTGCATCCAGCTATTATCTCTGTAGCTTACATTCTCCATTTCAAATAACACTGTTAAATCGCAATATTTCCCTAATTCTTCAAACAATTGAACTTTGTAAGGTGCTGGAACAGTTGTTATGTATAAAACTTTCATCCTATCCCTCTTTTTTCCGTCACAAGTTAATACAGTACTCTTTAATATCTTTTTCACAGTTAATTTTTCTCGTGACATATACTTCGTTTTTAGCAGTCAAGGATCTAAATTCTTGATTACCTATTAATATTAAACTATTAATTATATTTATGAAACTTTCTCTATTGGAAAGGTCTTCTACATACCCTCCATTTCCATGATAGTCATCCCAAGGAGTTACCCCTTTACTTAAAAGAGGTAGACAATTATTCATCATGGCTTCTACAATAACATGACCATAATTTTCTCCCAAAGTCGGAAAGAAAAAAGTATGATATTGTTCAAATATATGATTAATTTCTGAATGTGGTACTTCACCTTTATAAGTAACTTTAACATTATTTGGAAGATCTTTAATCACTGCTTCACACTCAAGCCAATATGCTCTATCTTCCATAGGTCCATAAATATCGAACACAATGTTCCCTGTTTTAATCTGTTGTAAAATTTCTAGCGCATATTTCAGATTCTTCTTTGGAAATATTCTAGATATGAAGACCATACGAAGTTCTCCAGGCTTTTTATCCAAAGTAGCAAGTTTCGGTATATACTTAGTGGGTAGGTTTGGAACGGTAAATGTATTGGCGTTCTTAAATTTCACTTGAATATCTCTTTCTTCCAAATCACTAGTAGCGTGCCACAGCAATTTACTGTACAGCCCGATTAACTTACATAAAAAAATATATGTATATTTTTTCAGTTTTTTGTTTTCTAAACCGCCGGTAAAATCCCCACGTGGAGTAAGAATAACTTTACTTTTCTTTAGTTGACCAAGTCTTCTCAACAGTAACGGCTTAATTGTAAAAATTGGAGAAAAGAAACCGTTAAGATACAACACATCAAAATCAGTTTCATTTAAAATTTTCTTAAATCCACTTAAAGTTTGGCTATCTTGACTCATGTAAAAAACCTCGGCAGAACCCACCTGATTCCACTGATTGATTTTAATATTTTCATATGAGCTTTCTGCTTTGAAATCTCTATCCGATGTTAATACATAGAAATCAAATTGATCTGCAAGATTTTCAACCATATTTGCACATGATTGAATCGGTCCTCCACCCTTATACCCTGGTAGATACTGTCCGTTTAATATCAACACCTTTTTTTTCATAGCTTTTCTCCCTTTTATGCTTTTAAATCCTCTTGCGGCTTAATTTTCTTATCAAATTTTTCACATTCATACATTTTGGCATCTACTAAAAACCTATACCAATATGCCTGTAAAAAATGAAATATCTTACCTTCAGGTCCATCAAGAAATCCTAGTTTAATGTAATACCTATAAATAAAATATATATGCGCTCTAAAAAATTTGGGTAACCCGTAATACCCTTCATTCTTAACTAAACGCTTCATCTTAGCCTGATTTGTTGATTTACTGTTCTCTAACAAATTTTCTTCATTTAGAGCTTTCTCAACTGTTAGCTGGTGGTCTAATACTTCACGGTTGCTATACCAATTATGTTTATTTGTCCACCATTCCAGATCTTTTGTATTATTATCTATCAAATCGTTTTTGAATTTCACAGTCTGACCCTCAGATAAAATCATATGTTCATCCATAACTTTTTGTTCACACATAGCTTTTCCTGTTCGAAAAATACGTAGCAACAGCTCAGGATATCTCCCACCGTGTTTAATCCAACGCCCCATGAAGTAAACTCGTCTCCGAAGTATTACACCGCTAACTTGTGGTCCTAACTCTGGTAATTTAAAATTAATTTCTTGTACTAAATCTTCCATTAATTCTTCATCTGCATCCATTCTCATGGACCATTTTGTAGTAATATTAGTTTTTGTTAATCCCCAGTTAAGTTGTGTCGCATAATCTGTCCACTTGTTTTGGTAAAAATCTAATCTACTGCCAATTTTCAGGAGTTCTTCATTTAATTCATTACATAATTTTCCAGTTCCATCAGTGCTGAAACTATCCACAATTACAAAACGTTTAGCAAGTCCTTGAAACGACTCTATACATTTCCTTAAATTTTTTTCTTCGTTTTTTGTAAGTATTACTACCGTAAGATCTACCATAAAAATCCCTTTCTAAATGTATATATAATATGAACGTATCTTTAAAATATTAAGCTTCTACTCTATCATCTTAACAACTTTAGCTGGGTTCCCTGCAATTACACTGTTCTCTTCGAACATTCCACTCACAACTGCGCCTGCTCCTACTACACAACCATCTCCAAGTACAGTCCCCTTCAAAATTAAAGCATTACAGCCAATGAAACAGTTTTTACCTATTATAATTGGTTTTGTGCCAATTTTTTCTTTTATATCGGCGTTTCTAGCTTCAATTTCTATAGGATGAAAATCGTTGTCTAAAATCTTAACGTTCCCACCAATGTTAGTATTTTCACCTATAGTAATAGATTTTCTTGCATAAATCGTAGCACCTGAAATACCTACATTATTACCAATAAGAATTTCAGCCTCTGACGTTCTAGCAACAATAATAGTGCGTTGATACAGTCCTACTAAATTAGAAAGAAAAGAAGATTTAATTGTAACGTTTTCTCCAATTATTATTTTCGCATCTGATTGATTAAAAATTATAGGAATACCTTTCAACAACAAGTTTTTTCCATATTTAATTTTCATTAATTTCATTAATAGTTTAAACCAGTTACTATTCATTTTAATGGTTCCCCTTCTAACTATTCAAAATCCATCAACATGATTTAATTTCCTCAATGTACCTCTTTATAGAAACATCTTTAGTCAAATTTTTAACCAAGTAAGTTCTTCCGCGCTCACTCATTTCAGTAGGTAGAATAGTATCTTTTTCATTTAAAAATCTTTCTAATAAATTTTCAATCTCATTATAGTTGCCAGGCTCGGTCACATAGCCACAACTGGTTTCTTCAACAATTAATCTAGCTTCAGTTCCTTTTTCTAATGCACCAATTATAGGCTTGCCTGCGGCAATAATACCATATAATTTGCTAGGCACTGACACACCTTTAATACCTTTTGCATTTAAGCACCAGTGAACATCACCCGCGTTTAAACTATAAATTAAATCTGCCTTATCTTGATAAGGAATGAACGTTACGTTTTGAAGGTTATGCTTCTCTTTATATTGAACCAAGTTTTCTCGAATAGTACCTTCTCCCACAAATGCAAAAACGACATCTTCTCTAGCTTTAAATTTCTCTATAACATTCATCAAGTTTTCAAGGTCATAATAAAGCCCCAAATTACCTGAATACATAATAATAAATTTATCTTGCAACCCATACTTTTTTTTAAAAGCTATCACTTTTTCGTGCTTAACTGGTAAAGGATAGATTTCTTTTTCATCAATCCAGTTATTAATAAACGTATGGTTAGGTACTTTTTTTCCTTTAAATCTATCTTTTAATGTTTCAACCATATCTCGACCAACAACAATTACCTTATCAGCTTGTTTACAACTGAACTTATCAAACCACATCATAGCTTTTAAAATTAGCTTATTTTTACTATATCCAACAGCCATTGTCTGCTCTGGGTTGAAGTCTTGGATATTATAAATATATTTAGCTTGCTTCATCCATTTACCCCAAACACCAAGCAACCCGCCTAGAATAGGGGGCTGAGAAATAGAATATACGTAGTCCATTTTCCCAACTTTAAAAGTGGCAAGCATCGCTCCAATAAAATAAGCGAGAATATTTTTAACTCTGCTAATTTTATTAGCCTTTGAAAATTCAGGTACACGAATCCTAATAATTTTCACTCCATTAATTTCTTCTTTATAAAACATTTTTGTTTTATATTGATCATTAACCTTTCCTGTATAGGAAGGCACAACACAAATTATTGTTATATCAAATTCATGAAGCAATCCTTCCGCCAATTCTTTAAGAATCTGACCTGTGGAAGCTACATCTGGAATGTAGTAATGCGCATATACCAAGAGTTTTCTTCTGTCATTTTTCAGCTTTTTACTCATATAGTATCTCTTTCCTATCCATTCAGACTATCCCTATTAGGGCCAAGCTCAGCTCTATTAGCCTTTATATATTTGTATTTACAATTAATATTTATACGTATACTCGAAGCATATTGACAAAGGTCCTAAACTAATGATTTGTCAATGACCTGGTAATTCATTTTTAACATCTAGAAACATAAGAAAGAGCACTTCTTTTATATTCCTATATTAATTACAAACTAAGAATAAAAAGAAGCTAGCTCCTCCTAATAGTGTGTGTTAATAATTAGCTCCGGCATGCTACTAACTCTAGATCCTAAAAAATCAATCAAACATTACTTTAACTTTTTTCTCATTTCCAACCTTTTTCATGTCTGCTTCAACCATAATTTGAACTAATTCCTCAAATGAAGTTTTTGTTGGATTCCACCCTAGCAACGTCTTAGCTTTAGTTGGATCGCCTAACAATTGATCTACTTCTGCAGGACGGAAGAATTTGGGATCGATTTCTACAATCACTTCACCCGTTGCTTTGTTTGTTCCTTTTTCTTCCAATCCTTCACCGCTCCATTCAATTTCAATGCCAGTGTGTTTGAATGCAAGTTGTACAAATTCACGTACTGAGTGCATTTCACCAGTTGCGATAACGAAATCTTCTGGCTTATCATGTTGAAGAATTAACCACATGCATTCAACATAGTCTTTAGCGTAACCCCAGTCGCGTAGAGAGTCTAAGTTTCCTAGCGTTAATTTTTGCTGTTTACCTTGTGCAATACGTGAAGCAGCAAGCGTAATTTTACGCGTTACGAACGTTTCGCCGCGGCGCTCTGATTCATGGTTAAATAAAATTCCATTTACTGCGAACATGTTATAAGATTCACGGTAGTTCTTTGTAATCCAGAAGCCGTAAATTTTCGCTACGCCGTATGGAGAACGTGGGTAGAAAGGTGTTGTTTCTTTTTGTGGTACCTCTTGAACTCTTCCGTACAGTTCAGAGGTAGAAGCTTGGTACACACGTGTTTTATTTGTAAGACCTAAAATACGTACAGCTTCAAGAATATTTAATGTACCTTTTGCGTCAACATCTAATGTATATCCAGGCATATCAAAAGACACACGTACATGTGACTGTGCTGCTAGATTGTAAATTTCATCTGGCTGAATGTCACCAATGATACGCGTAACGTTTAGTGCATCCGTTACGTCACCGTAGTGAAGATGGAAGTTTGAGTTGTTTAATAATGTGCTTGCGGCTTCTTCTGTTAAAAGATCTTCTAGACGCTCTTGGTTATAAGAAGAGCTGCGGCGAATTAGTCCATGGACTTCATAGCCTTTTTCTAGTAAAAATTCTGCTAAGTATGATCCGTCTTGTCCTGTTACACCTGTAATTAATGCTGTTTTCATTGTATCCTCCATATATATCGACCGCTAATTTATTTTTATTAATTAATTTGTTTAAAAGTTTCTAGTTATTTGCTGAAGCCAGTTCGTTATCTAGGAACCATTGATATGCTTTATCAAGACCATCTTCTAAAGCGGTTTCTGCTTTCCAGCCAAGACCGTTCAACTTTGTTACGTCTACTAGTTTACGAGGCGTTCCGTCTGGTTTTGAGGTATCAAACTGAATATCTCCTTCATAACCAACAACTGCTTTTACTTTTTCGCCAAGCTCTTTAATGGTAATATCTTCTCCCACACCGATATTAACGATTTCATTGCCTTCATATGTATCCATTAAGAACACGCACGCATCTGCTAGATCATCTGAATATAGAAATTCACGTTTTGGTGTGCCTGTTCCCCACATTTCAACAAACGGTGCATTGCTTTCTTTCGCTTCGTGGAACTTACGGAGCAGTGCAGGAAGAACGTGTGATGTATGAAGATCAAAGTTGTCATTTGGACCGTAAAGGTTAGTCGGCATTGCTGAGATGTATTTTGTGCCGTACTGACGGTTATAAGATTCACACATTTTAATACCGGCAATTTTAGCAATTGCATACGGTTCATTTGTTGGTTCGAGCGCACCTGTTAGTAAATATTCTTCTTTTAATGGCTGAGGTGCTAGTTTTGGATAGATACATGTGCTTCCTAAAAATAATAGTTTCTCTACATCATTGCGATATGCTGCATCAATAATATTTGATTGAATCAATAAGTTATCGTGAATAAATTCCGCCGGATATTCATTGTTCGCCACAATACCGCCTACCTTAGCGGCTGCTAAGAACACAAATTCTGGCTTTTCTTCAGCAAAAAATTCGTCTACTTGCGACTTGTCTCAT
>Ga0209025_1003742_pt1 | contig 13947 bp, 10 predicted proteins | sample AraplaMF_Col_mLB_FD_184256 | JGI IMG/M metagenome (GOLD analysis project Ga0209025, IMG submission 184256) | Arabidopsis root microbial communities from the University of North Carolina, USA - plate scrape MF_Col_mLB (SPAdes) (version 2) | ecosystem: Host-associated > Plants > Roots > Endosphere... | reverse complement strand
CTTGCCCTCGGACCGAGCGACTCCACCCGGGTCGCGAATCTCGATCTTTGTGGTAACACCAACGACACTCTTGATGTAGTGGGCAAGGGATTTTGCCGAGGAAGCGCGGGCAATTTCGTCGGCGGCCTCAGGCGTACATTCGACATGGACGGTCATCTGGTCCATGCGGCCGGACCGGCTGAGCTCGATCTGGAAATGCGGGGCGAGCCCCTGACACTTCAGGATCTGCTCTTCGATCTGCGTTGGGAAGACGTTGACGCCGCGAAGGATCATCATGTCGTCGCAGCGGCCGGTGATCTTTTCGATGCGCCTCATGGAGCGCGCCGTGCCAGGCAGCAGGCGCGTCAGATCGCGGGTCCGGTAACGGATGATCGGCAGGCCTTCCTTGGTCAGTGTGGTAAAGACCAGTTCGCCCATTTCGCCATCGGGAAGAACCGCACCCGTCGCCGGATCGATGATCTCCGGATAAAAGTGGTCTTCCCAGATGTGCAGTCCGTCCTTGGTCTCGACGCACTCACTGGCAACGCCTGGGCCCATCACTTCCGAGAGGCCATAGATATCGACCGCATGCATGTCGAACGACTGCTCGATTTCCTGGCGCATCGCATTTGTCCAAGGCTCGGCGCCGAAGATACCGACCGCCAGCGAGCTTTCGCGCGGATCGATCCCCTGCCTGCGGAACTCGTCGAGGATGGAGAGCATGTAGGAGGGGGTCACCATGATGATGCGCGGCCTGAAATCCTCAATCAGCGTGACCTGCCGCTCTGTCATGCCACCTGACATCGGCACGACAGTACAGCCGAGCCGCTCGGCGCCGTAATGGGCGCCAAGGCCACCGGTAAAGAGCCCGTAGCCATAGGCAACATGCACCATATCGCCAGGACGGCCGCCGGCGGCCCGGATCGAGCGCGCCACCATATCGGCCCAGGTGTCGATATCCTTCTGGGTGTAACCGACGACGGTCGGTTTGCCTGTCGTGCCAGAGGACCCATGGATGCGCACCAGCTTTTCGCGCGGCACGGCAAACATGCCGAACGGATAGGTGTCACGAAGATCCTTCTTGGTCGTGAAGGGGAATTTCGCCAGATCGGCCAGCGACTTCAAATCCGAGGGACGGACGCCTGCCTCGTCAAATCGCGCACGGTAGAAGGACGAGTTCTCGTAGGCATGGCTCAGCGACCATTTCATCCGCTCAAGCTGAAGCGCAGCGATCTCGTCGCGCGAGGCAGTCTCGATTGCGTCGAGATCGCCGGGGCGGGGTGATAGGTCTTCCATGTCTGTCTCCTCCGAGATGAGCGGCCGGCGGCTTCACGCCTTTTCCGGCAAAAGGGTGCCCTTGACGGTGCGCGAGTGGCCGCGAAATTCGGCTATGTTCTCGCCGTTCTGATTGGTCACGTTGATGTCGCAAATGCCGCCACGGCCGCGCCGCGAAACCTCACGCGCACAAGCTGTCAACCGGTCGCCGGCAAGGGCCGGCGCGATATAGGTAACCGAGCAGTGCTGCCCGACCGTCCGCTGGTTGTAGGTGTTGCAGGCAAAGGCGAAGGCGGAATCGGCCAGCGTAAAGATATAGCCGCCATGGCAAATTCCGTGGCCGTTGGTCATCTCCGGCTTGATGACCATGGAGATCACAGCCATCCCGGGCGCCACGCGTTCCATGACCATGCCGAGATGACGGGTGGCGTTATCCTCGCGCCACATGGCATCCGCGCAAGCATCGGCAAGCTCCTGCGCCGTCGCGACGATCCTGTCGGTCATTGTCCCTTGTACTCCGGCTTGCGCTTTTCCAGGAACGCGGCCACGCCCTCGGCGTAGTCCGCGCTGCGTCCGGCCTCGCGCTGCAGGTCGCGTTCGAGCTCGAGCTGCTCATCCAGCGAATTCTTTGCCGCGGCCTGAATGGCACGCTTGGTCATGCCGAGGCCGAGTGTCGGTCCAGCCGCGAGTTTCGTCGCAAGAGCCTCGGCCTCGGCAAGAAGTGCCGCATCGTCGACCGCCTTCCAGATCAGGCCCCAGCTCGCCGCCGTTTCCGCGTCCAGAGGTTCAGCTGTTAGTGCCAGCGCCTTGGCGCGCGCTTCACCAAGCAGCCTGGGCAGGCTCCAGGTGCCGCCGGAATCCGGCACCAGACCGATCTTGGCAAAGGCCTGAATGAAACGCGCCGAGCGGGCGGCCAATGTGATGTCGCAAGCAAGCGCGATATTGGCGCCGGCACCTGCGGCAACGCCGTTCACGGCACAGATGACCGGCTTTTCCAGCGTCCTGATCAGACGGATCAGCGGGTTGTAGAAAAGCTCGATCGTGCGTCCAAGGTCCGGTGCCGCCCCACCCTTGCGCGGATCGCGATCGCCAAGATCCTGCCCTGCGCAGAAGCCGCGACCGGCACCGGTCAGAAGCACAGCCCGCACGGACGCATCCTGATGCGCGCGTTCGAAGCCTGCCCGCAGCGCCAGATGCATCCCGTCGTTGAACGCATTGAGCTTGTCGGGCCGGTTGAGCGTCAGCGTAAGGACGCCATCGGCAAACGCCGATAGGACGGTGTCGGATTCGGACATGTTTCCTCCAGTTCCGCCAGGATCGGGCGGCTCATGAAAAAACTCTTGCATAAACCGACCGGCCGGTCAATTATAAATCCACAGCATGAGAGGAACATGTGATGGATGCCCTTTTCGACCGCCACCAGCCGACACTTGCCGCAGCTTTGCAGGCGACGCAAGACCGCGGCTACTGGTCGGCCTATCCTGAAACCCCAAGCGGCAAGATTTATGGCGAAGCCGCTAAGGACGATGGCCTCGCATCCTACAATGCTCGGCTCGGCAAGCCTTTTGCTTTGTCGGGTCATCCTGAGACGGCGCAGATCGGCGCGGAGGTTTCGCCATTCGGCCCGCCGCTCTGCATCACCTATCCGGCTACCGATGTCGAAACCCTGATTGCCGCCTCGCAGGCTGCGGCACCCGCATGGGCGGATACCTCGGTTAAGACACGCGTCGGTATCTGCCTTGAAGTTCTGGCCCGCCTTAATCGCATCAGCTTCGAAATCGCCAATGCCGTGATGCACACGACGGGACAGGCTTTTGCCATGGCTTGTCAGGCTGGCGGACCGCATGCTCAGGACCGTGGCCTTGAGGCCGTTGCCTATGCCTTTTCGGAAATGACCCGCACGCCGACGCAGGCCATCTGGACCAAACCACAGGGAAAAGCCGAGCCGATCGTTCTCGAAAAGCACTGGCGGATCGTGCCGCGCGGCGTGTCGCTGGTGATCGGCTGCCAGACTTTTCCGACATGGAACAGCTATCCCGGCCTGTTTGCCAGCCTGGCAACGGGCAATACGGTCATCGTCAAACCACATCCGGGCGCGATCCTGCCGCTGGCGATCACCGTTTCGGTTATCCGGCAGGTGCTTGCCGAAGAGCGATTTGACGCCAATATCGCGCTTCTTGCAGCCGATGCGCCGGGGGCCGAAATCACCCGCGATCTCGTTGAGAACGATGCGGTGTCGATCATTGATTACACGGGCTCGAACAGCTTCGGCGATTGGGTGCGCCGACATGCTGGAAAAGCTCAGGTCTACACGGAAGAGGCGGGCGTCAATTCGATCGTCGTCGCTGCCACCGACGATTTCACAGGCATGTGCGCCAACATCGCCTTCTCGCTCTCGCTCTACAGCGGCCAGATGTGCACCGCGCCGCAGAACATCTACGTCCCCAGGAACGGCATCGAGACGAACGACGGTCACAAGAGCTTTGACGAGGTTTTGGTGGGCATGGTTGCGGCGATCGACAAGTTGCTTGTCGATACGGCGCGCGCCGCCGGCATCTGCGGCGCGATCGCCAATCCGGCAACCATGGCCCGGATCGAGGCCGCTCGTGGCCTCGGAAGGATCGTTCGCGATTCTGCCTCGATCAACGCAGGAGATCAGCACACGGCAACGCCCCTGATCCTTGCGGTCGATGCCGACAGGACGGATGTGCACGAGGAAGAGCGGTTCGGCCCGATCGCCTTTATCGTCGGCGTTGCGGATGCCACCGATGGCATCGAAAAGGCGGCAAGCCTTGCCCGTCGCAATGGTGCCATCACGGCGGCGCTCTACGACACCGACGAAGGCCGAATCGATACTGCCGTGGACGCCTTTGCCAAAGCCGGCGTCAACCTTTCGATCAATCTGACCGGCGGCATCTTTGTCAACCAGAGTGCTGCGTTTAGCGATTTTCACGTCACCGGCGCCAACCCGGCAGGCAATGCCAGCCTGACCGATACCGCCTTCGTGGCGAACCGATTCCGCACCGTCATGTGGCGCCGCCCAAAGGCGGCTGGCCGGATTACAATGTAGGGGCCAGCGCAGGACCTGATCGCCGACTAAGGCATTCGCGTAGCCTACCTGGGGAGATGACATCATGACCGTCACCATCGAACGCAACAGCGACATTGCCGTCATCGCCATTGACAACCCGCCCGTCAACGCTCTGTCGCATGCGGTGCGGCAGGATCTGTGGAATGCTGCCGAGACGCTGGATACCGATCCCTCGGTGCGAGCAGTGGTGCTGATCTGCGAGGGCAGAACGTTCATTGCCGGTGCTGATGTCAACGAATTCGGCAAGCCGCCGATGCCCCCTCACCTTCCTGATCTCGTCGCTCGTATCGAAACAGCGACAAAACCATGGATAGCTGCAATTCATGGCAGTGCGCTCGGTGGCGGGCTCGAGGTGGCGCTCGGCTGCCGTTTTCGCGTAGCCGTGCCATCGGCAAGCGTCGGTCTACCCGAAGTCCTGCTCGGCATCGTTCCGGGTGCTGGGGGTAGCGTGCGCCTGCCGCGGCTGATTGGACCGGCGCTCGCAACGGAGATGGTCACAACAGGCACATCGGTGGCAGCGCCGAAGGCCAGATCACAGGGGTTGATCGACGCCGTCGTTGAGGGTGATCTGGAAAAGGGCGCGATCGATTTTGCGCGCGCGGCTGCGGATCAATCGCTTCCACTTCCACTGCGCCAACGAAGCGTGCCAGTCGTTGACCCAAGCTTCTGGGAAACAACCTCAAAAGCTGTCGCCAGCCGCGCCAAGCGCGAAGATGCGCCGCTTCGTGCTCTTGCCTGCGTGCGCAAGGCGGCAGAGGCCGATTTTGACACCGCCATGGCCTTCGAGCGCCAGACGTTTCTCGAACTGCGCGGCTCGCCCCAGGCTGCCGCCCTGCGCCATGTTTTCTTCGCAGAGCGCAGCGCGCCACGTCCCCCAGAGCTTGCTGGTATTGAACCGCGCCCGATCCGTTCTGCCGCGGTCATCGGCGGCGGCACCATGGGAGCAGGGATTGCCGCGGCCCTTCGCGATGCGGGTCTGCCCGTCACGCTCGTAGAACGCGACGAAGTGGCGGTCGAGCGGGGGCTATCTAACCTACGCTCGATTTTTGAAAGCTCCGTCAAGCGCGGCAGAATCACGTTTGAAACGGCGGCTGAACGTCTCTCCGGTATCATCGGTACGACCGACTACGGGCTCCTTGCTCGGACCGACATCGTCATCGAAGCGGTGTTTGAAGATCTCGACGTGAAGCGTGAGGTCTTCGGCAAGCTTTCGACAGCCTGCCATTGCGATGCCGTGCTCGCAACGAACACCTCCTACCTCGATCCCGAGCAGATAGCGGCCGGCATCAAGCACCCCGAGCGCTTTGTCGGGCTGCATTTCTTCAGCCCGGCCCACGTCATGAAGTTGCTGGAGATCGTGCCGACAGCTCAAACCACTCCCGCAACACTTGCGACGGGTTTCGCGCTCGCCCGCATGCTGAAGAAGATCCCGGTGCGAGCCGGCATCTGCAATGGCTTTATCGGGAACAGGATCCTGAAAGTCACCCGCGCCCAGGCCGAGCGCCTGTTGCTATCAGGCGCGACACCACAGGCGGTCGATACGGCCATGCGTGCCTTTGGCCTTCCGATGGGCCCATTCGAGGCGCAGGACCTCGGCGGCCTTGACATTGCCGCTTTCCAACGCAGGGCGGCGCGCGCCCGCGGCGAGACCCCCTTCGCGCCGATCGCGGACCGGCTTTGCACGCTGGAACGCTTCGGGCAGAAAAGCGGCGGCGGCTGGTACGACTACGCGAAAGGCGAGCGCACTCCTCAGCCCTCGGAAATCGTCGCCAGCATTATTGCCGAGGAAGCCCGGGAAACGTCGCAGCAAGAGTGGGATGAAGCCCGCATCATCGACTGCATCGCCTTACCGATGGTCAACGAGGCCGCGAAGATCCTGCACGAAAAGGTCGCGCTAAGAGCTGGGGACATCGACCTCGTGGAAATCCATGGATATGGCTTCCCGCGCTGGCGTGGTGGTCTCATGCATTACGCTGAAGAGCGCGGACTTGCTGGCGTTGTTGCCGCACTTGAAACATTGGCCGCCGAAGACCTCGCCGAACCGCCGTCTGATCTGCTGCGCCGGAGCGCAGAAGGTGGTCGATTCGTGTCCAGGGACTAATTTAATGCCCAGCGCGTTGATATGCTTTCCTTAGCGCAATATCCCCGTTTGCGTTGAAGCCCTTTCTTGATAGCGACAGGATGCAGCAGGCAAGTTCCGTTGAGAAGTGCACCTCTTGCAACGAAGCACAAGCTTTCCGGCTGACCGCCTTTAAGATGTATGAGCCCGGCCGGTTTTCAGACGGCTGGTGAACTATTGCCATGAAGGCAACGACACGCTTGAGTCCGTTGGCCTATCATGGCAACAACGTGCCGAAGCCACCGGCGGTCGGCGTCGTAACGGTTACGGCTTCGCCCGCTTCCAAGACTGTCTGATCGCTCGCCCTCAATGTATCAACACGACCATCCAGACGTCGAACCGTCGTGGATCCGGCTTCCCCGTCGTGACCACCATTGCAGCCCTTGGGCGGCCGGTTGCGGTGGGACGACAGGATTGCGCATTCCATCCGTTCGAGAAAACGGATCGTCCGTTTTGTGCCGTCGCCAGCGTTCCAGTTTCCCCTGCCCCCAGAGCCTTCCCGAATATGAAAGTCTTCGAGCAGGACCGGAAAGCGAAGCTCAAGTACTTCGGGATCCGTTAGCCGGGAATTGGTCATGTGGGTATGAACGCCGGACGTCCCGGCAAAGGCTCGACCGCTGTTCATATGGCCCGCCGGCGATCCAGAGCAGATCGTTTCGTAATATTGATAGAGATCATTGCCGAAGGTCAGATTGTTCATTGTCCCCTGGGCGTTGGCCATCGCTCCCATCGCCCCGAAAAGCGCGTTCGTAACGTGCTGCGAGGTCTCCACGTTGCCGGCCACGACAGCGGCGGGATAAGCGGGCTTCAACATGCAGCCGTCCGGAATGACGATCCTGATCGGCCTGAGGCAGCCGGCGTTCATCGGGATATTATCCTCGACCATCACGCGAAAAGCGTAAAGCACAGCAGCTCGTGTTACGGGTTCCGGAGCATTGAAATTATTCTTCTCAACTTTCGATGTGCCGGTGAAATCGACCGTCGCCTCGCGCTTATCTCGGTCGATCGTAATCCTCACCTTGATAGTCTGGCCGCTGTCGGTCGGATAGCTGTATTCAGAAGCATCAGGAAGGCGTTCGAGGACGCGACGCACACTCTCTGCCGCATTATCCTGGACATGGCCCATATATGCCTCAACGACGGAAAGCCCGAAATGAGCGACCATCTTGCGCAGTTCTGCCACACCCTTCTCGTTCGAGGCGATCTGCGCCTTGATATCACCGATGTTCTGTTGCGGATTGCGGGCAGGATAGGGATGTCTGGTCAAGAGATCGTGTAACTGCCTCTCGCGAAACTCACCGCGATCGACGAGCTTGAAGTTGTCGAAGAGAATTCCCTCCTCGTCGACCGTCGTCGCAAGTGGCGTCATGGACCCAGGCGCGGTTCCCCCGATATCGGCATGATGACCGCGAGACGCGACATAAAACAATATGTCGTGCCCTATATCATCGAAGACAGGCGTCACAACGGTAATGTCGGGCAAGTGCGTGCCACCATTGTAAGGTGCGTTCAATGCGAAAACGTCGCCGGGTCGAATAGTGCCATGGTTCAAGTGGATGATGGCTTCCACCGATCGGTCCATTGACCCAAGATGCACCGGCATGTGTGGAGCATTGGCAACCAAAGCCCCGGTACGATCAAAAACTGCACAGGAAAAATCGAGACGCTCCTTTATGTTAACGGAGTAGGCGGTGTTTTGGAGCGTCACGCCCATCTGCTCTGCAATTGACATGAAAAGATTGTTGAAGACCTCCAGCATGATTGGATCCGCCTCCGTTCCCAACGCTGCGGGATTTCGCTTCTTCTCGGTCCTGCGCAGCAACACATGGTCTTTGGCGGTGATCGCCGCTTGCCAGCCTGGCTCCACGACAATCGTCTGATTGGCTTCAATGATCAGCGCTGGGCCGGCAATCATAGCTCCTGGCGCCTGATTGGCGCGCCGGAAGACGCCCGCATCCTGCCATGAGCCATCGACGAAGATACGCCGGCTCTCGTCTGCAACTACAAGCCTGCGATCCATCACTTGGTCGCTTTCCTCATGCGTGGCGCTGCTTCCATCCGTGCCTTCAACACCCACAGAATCGACGATGATTGTCTTTCCATCATAGATGAATCCGAACTGCGCCTTATGCGCGCGTTCGAAATTGCTTCTTGCGCCATCGATGGATCCATCTTCGAAATTCACCGGCAGCGTCGTATCCGTTCCGTCATAGCGGATGTGCAAAACAGGCCTGAAATCGATTGCATCTCTCGCGATCCCTTGGGCCGCGAGGTCCCCAGCGACTTCGCTGCTCAGCGAAGCGATCAGTTCATCAATCGCCGGCTTGGCCTGATCGGATACGGGCTTCAGCAGCGCCTGCTGGCGGGAGGCAAAGACCGATGACAGACCCATGCCATAAGCCGACAATAACCCCGAGTATGGATGGATGAGGACGGCCGACATGCCAAGCGCATCGGCAACGAGGCAGGCATGTTGGCCACCGGCACCGCCGAAACAATTCAGCAAGTAGCCGGTGACGTCATAGCCACGCTGCACGGAGATCTTCTTGATTGCATTGGCCATGTTCTCGACGGCGATCCTGATGAAGCCTGCAGCCACGCTTTCAGGGGTATGTCCGCCGCCGGCCTCGGCGGCAAGTGTCTGAAATTTCTCGTGGACGACAGCGGCGTCGAGCGGCTGATCCTGGTTCGGACCAAAAATTGGCGGAAATAGATCCGGCTGCAGCTTGCCTAACATGACATTTGCGTCGGTCACCGCCAGTCCGCCGCCCCGGCGATAGCAGGCCGGCCCCGGATTGGCGCCAGCAGAGTCCGGGCCGACGCGAAAGCGACCGGCGTCGAAGTGGAGGATCGAGCCGCCGCCGGCTGCAACCGTGTGGATCCGCATCATCGGCGCGCGCACCCGCACGCCCGCAACTTCGGTGTCAAACGCGCGCTCGTATTCGCCATCGTAGTGGGCTACGTCAGTTGACGTGCCGCCCATATCGAAACCGATTACTTTGTGGAAACCGGCAAGTTTTGCGGTTTCCACCATGCCGACCACGCCGCCCGCTGGACCAGACAAAAGCGCGTCTTTGCCCTGAAACAGGTCAGCAGCAGTCAATCCGCCGGATGACATCATGAACTTCAGTCGCGGCGCACGGTCCGTGGATTTGTCGATGCCGAGCTCCGCAGCGACCTGCTGTACGTAGCGCGATAGAATCGGAGAGAGGTACGCATCAACAACCGTCGTATCTCCCCGTCCCACGAGTTTGATCAAAGGCGAAACTTGATGGCTGACGGAGACCTGCCGAAATCCAATTGACCTGCAAAGTTCGGCAACCGCATCCTCGTGTTGCGGATACGTCCAGGAATGCATGAAGACGATGGCCACGGCATCGATACCGTCGGATTTGGCCGCCTCGATCTTATCCTTCACTGCCAAAAGGTCGAGCTGGACTTCGATCGAGCCGTCCGCGCGAACGCGTTCATCCACTTCGATAACACGTTCATAGAGCTGCTCCGGAAGAACGATCTCCTTCGCGAAAATATCCGGCCGCGCCTGATAGGCGATACGCAGAGCGTCCCGAAAGCCCTTGGTGATGAGAAGCAGGACCCTGTCACCTTTACGTTCGAGAAGCGCGTTGGTGGCTACCGTCGTCCCCATGCGGACATCGCCTATCAGCCGGAACGAGATGGCTTCTCCATCTGGGACACCGAGAAGGTCACGGATACCTTGGATGGCGGCGTCGCGATAAGCTTCGGGATTTTCCGACAGAAGCTTGCGTGGGTGGAGGCTGCCGTCAGGAGCGCGCCCGATCACATCCGTAAAGGTACCGCCACGATCGATCCAGAAATCCCAAGCACCATCCGTCATTTGCCGCCCACCCTTGGTAGCCCTTCCTAAAAAGCTTCAATTGCTGTAATTTGCCGATAAAATATCGACAAATTGTGAGTGACGCAAATATGAAAAGTGGCGAGCATTCCATCGGGCCGGTCGTGTCGGCGTCTCACCTCGCAGAAGGCGCGATGCCGGCGCTATCAGAGATGGAATTTGCATTGACGGTTGCTGGCAATGCATTTCAGCGATGGATCATCCGATGCATGGCGGCAGCAGGCGCGCCTGGCCTTCAGCCCACAGACGTGCTCATCCTGCATGCTGCCAATCATCGCAGCCGCGAAAAAACCCTCGCTGACATCGCTGTCATGTTCAACATCGAGGACACGCATATCGTGACCTATGCAGTGAAGAAGCTGCAATCACTTGGCCTGGTCGAAAGCGGCAGACGCGGCAAGGAAAAGACGATACGGGTTACCAGCGAGGGCGAGAAGGTCTGCCGTCACTATCATGAGGTGCGCGAAGCTCTTCTGGTCTCCGGAATGAAGTCGCTGGCAATTGATGAAGAGGCTATGAGCCAGTTTGCGGCCCTTATGCGGCTTCTATCCGGTCAATACGACCAGGCTGCGCGAGGCGCGGTCAGTCTGTAGCCAATAAGATGGGTGGCGCGGCAATTGCCGCATTGAGGTTTGCAAGAATCTGCCGTAGAGCTTCTTGCCAACTGGAGGAGCAAAGGCTGAGGTCGGTCGTGAATCCGAGATTTACAGGGTGGTTCGTGCGGGTCATCTGCGCGATAGCGCTTCTGTCGCTGGGCTTCTCCCATCAAGTCCCAGGCGTCGCGCGTGGCGCATTAGCTTCCGCAGAGTTGACCGAGTACGTTCTGCCGGATGGCACATTGCCTGTCATCTGCACTGACGGCAGCAAGCGCACTGTCGACCACCATGGAAAAGTGCATGGCCATGGCTGTGAGGCATGCCGCATTGCTGCCTCGACGCTCCTGCCGTTGCCCGATTTGGCCGACGTCGTAAGGCTTCGGATCGACGCCGACGTCACTCTACCCTCGATGAGGGAGGCGAGGAACGAGGAGCCGTTTCCGCCCAACAGAGGGCCGAGAGCTCCACCACAGATCCCGGTTTTCGGGTAGACCTGAGCCGCGGTCGACACCGTGACATCAGTCCATTGCCAATCGTCATTCGCCGGTGCGCCGGTCGACCGCGTGGCGGATCCCGTCGTTTCGTTTTCATTCACACAGGCCGTCAACGAGGTTGGCATGATCCGCTCACCCACGCGACGGCCAAAACCGAGAATAGCCTCATGAAAAACCTTAGAACCTTCATCGCGAGCCTCCTGTTTGCCGGTCTTTTTGTTACATTTGCCGCGGCCAATGACATCAAGGTCGGCGACATCGACATCGGCCACCCACACGCGCGGGCCATGGTGCCAGGCGCTAAGGTCGGCGGCGGCTACCTGAAGCTGACCAACACGGGTTCTGTCGACGACAAGCTGGTCAGCATCACGTCGGATCGGGCCGCGACAACCGAAGTCCATCAGATGAGCGTCAATAATGGCGTGATGACCATGCGCCCCGTTGCCGGCGGGCTCGTCATTCCAGCCGGTCAGACCGTCGAGCTGAAACCTGGCGGCTTCCACGTCATGTTCATGGGCGTGAAAAAGCCCTTCAAGGAGGGCGAGATGATCAAGGCAACCCTGACATTCGAAAAGGCGGGCTCCGTCGATATAGAGTTTGATGTGGAAAGCGCCGGTGGCGCCGGCTCCAAGGATCACCACTCCGACATGGGCGGGATGGATATGTCCAAACCGCAGTAGATGCCGCGACCAGCAGGCTGGCGCGCACTATCGCATCGGAACCATGACAAAAATATGAGATAGGAACATGTCCCTACGTTCACGCTTTACCGCTCTGTCCGCCCTTGCACTCGTCGGCTTTGCCGGGCAGGCTTTCGCACACGCTCATCTTACTGAGAGCGTGCCTGCCGATAAGGCAACGGTCGCAACCTCCCCAGACGAACTCGATCTGCACTTTTCCGAAGGGCTCGATGTCAAGTTCTCCGGCGTGAAAATCATCGGGCCGGACAAGGCTTTGGTGAAGACAGGTGATGCTATGCTGACGGATGAAGGCCAGACCCTGACGGTTCCCCTTCCGGTAAAGCTCGCCCCCGGCGCTTACAAAGTGCAATGGCACGTCCTGTCGACGGACGGTCATAAGAGCACGGGTGCTTACGACTTCACGGTCAATCCGTGACCCCAGACGCTGCGCTCATCCTGTGCCGCTTCCTGAGCTACGGCTCAGCCGTGTTTCTGTGGGGCGCATCAGCCTATATCTGCTGGATTGCGCCTGCAGACCTGGCGGCACGGGTGAGCCTGCGGCTCCGCCATTGCTATGCCCTCGCAACGCTTCTGATCATCGGTGCGACCGTATCACTACTCCCGGTGCAAACGGCAATGATCGGCGAGGGCTGGACCGACGCGTTTGCACCACAAATGCTGCTCTCCGTCCTTACAGGAACCAGTGTGGGGCAGGCCTGGATTGCCCAAGCTGGTGCCACCAGTCTCCTCATCGCATCGTACCTGACAACAGGCCGGTTTAGATATCGCGCCAGCGCGGTCGGCGCCGGATTACTCCTCATCAGCCTGGCGATCGCCGGCCATGCGGCGATGAACAGCGGCTGGTTACGCGTGATACACCACGTCAACGATGGCCTTCATCTCCTGTCAGGAGGCGCCTGGCTCGGGGCTTTGGCGCCTATCGTCGTCACCTTGCCGATGCTGACAGACGTGCGATGGCAGAACGATGCACGAACCGCGCTCATGCGGTTTTCCACTGTGGGCCATTTCGCGGTGACACTCGTCATCACAACCGGCGTCATCAATACGGCCCTGATCGTCGGATCCGCTCCGCTGGATTGGCAGCTCGAGTATCAGTTTCTGCTCAGCATCAAGATCCTGATCGTGTTCGTTTTGGTCGCGCTTGCGATAGGCAATCGCTACGTTCTTGTTCCGAGGCTTGCCCGCAACCCGTCATTGCAGCCGCTCATGTGGGCGACTGGCACCGAAATCGTGCTGGGGTTCGCCGTCCTTGGCCTGGTTTCTGTGTTCGGCATGCTGCAGCCAACTTGAACCGACTCGACGTTTGGAACGTGACCTACGTCAAATGACGGTGTCGCCGCTTTTTTTCTTTATCCTCTTGATCCGGCGTGCCATTTTCGATGCCGACCGCACAAAGTAGGAGCCGCCCATGTTCTCAAAACTCTCAAAATTTAACGCCGCGCTCGCGGCTTGCGTCCTTGCTCCGTCACTCGCCTTCGCCCACACCAGCATTGTACAAACGGTTGGTTTCGTTCACGGTTTCACTCACCCTGTCTCAGGGCTCGATCACGTCCTCGCGATGGTTCTTGTCGGCGTTCTCGCCTGGCAGCTTGGCGGCCGTGCGCTCTGGCTCGTTCCGACGACTTTTGTCTTGGTGATGGCTGTCGGCGGCGCGCTGGGTATGGTGGGGATTTCGTTACCCTTTGTCGAAGCCGGTATCGCTTTCTCCGTCATCATTCTCGGAGCCATTGTCGCGCTCGGTATCCGTGCTCCCGTTGCCATCGCCGCAGGGAGCGTCGGCCTCTTTGCAATCTTCCATGGACACACGCACGGCTCCGA
>Ga0209025_1003741_pt1 | contig 13949 bp, 11 predicted proteins | sample AraplaMF_Col_mLB_FD_184256 | JGI IMG/M metagenome (GOLD analysis project Ga0209025, IMG submission 184256) | Arabidopsis root microbial communities from the University of North Carolina, USA - plate scrape MF_Col_mLB (SPAdes) (version 2) | ecosystem: Host-associated > Plants > Roots > Endosphere... | reverse complement strand
AGGCGAAGATCAGCGGCTGATCGGAGGTTGCCGATACCGCAGCCGTCGCGGGAGGCCCTTCTAGCGACACCGGGGGCAGGTGGCAGAGCACCCGAGGCGCCCATTCGTGCTCAGGGAAATCGAACATCCCACGAACAGCCTCGCTGACCGCGAGCGACGGCGTCACGATGCAATCGCAGTCGCGTAGACACTTGCGCTCCAGGTCGCTCAGGTTCAGGTCCGCCACCGCCAGCGGCCTGGCCTCGGCATGCAACAGTGCGGTGTGTGACCCATGGAGGCGAACTGCAACGGTGGCATTGGAAAGAAACCCCTGCAACCGGCATTCCTGCAAGGTACAGAATGCCAGCCCCCCGCGGTCCGGGAACTCCAGATAGTCGATCGACCAGCGCTGGCTCAGTGCTGCAAGCGCCCTGAAGACGCATGCGGAACGCCAATGCCATGGCGTGTTGGAGTAGGCGGAGGGCGGCGGGTGCTGGCGCGCGTCGAGGAAGCGATGCTGGTCCGCCTCGGTGTCGACCTCGACCAACTCCACGTCCGGGAAGGTCGTCCTGAACGAAGCAGCGTCGATGACGGCATCAACCATCACCAACGTCGTGCGCATGCGATCCGATTCGCCGAGCGCACGCAGCATGTTGAACATCACCCGGCCAAGCGCACCAGGGGCATAGGGAAACAATTCCGTCGAGACGAAAACGAGGCGACTCATTCGGCCCCCTGGCGAGCGGCTGTATCACCGGACTGGAACCGTTTGTCTCCGGCTTCCACAGCTGGGAAAAGCCCGAAAGCTGTCAAGACCAACGCTCTGCAATGAGCGTGCTGCCGACTCTCCGACAACCTTGCATTGAACACTACACCTTCCCGCTCCCATATCGGGATTGCTCTCATCGCTATTCGCTGGCAGGTTCACCCGAGGCGACCGCCAGTCCCTTTTTTCAGCCGCCGTTTGCAGCTTGCCAACGCCACGCATCGCGGCACATGTCATCGATGTCGCGCTTGGCAACCCATCCCAGCAACTCACGCGCAAGACGGGCATCGGCAAAGCTGATGCCGATATCGGCAGCCCTGCGCGACACGATCTCGAATGGAACGCGCCGCCCGCTCACGCGCTCGAAAGCCCGGATCACCTCAAGTACCGAAGTCCCGTGCCCGGTTCCCAAGTTGACCACGATCTGCGCCGGGTTCCTCGTCAGGAAGTCGAGCGCTGCCACGTGGCCCTCGGCCAGGTCCATGACATGAACGAAGTCGCGTATGCCGGTCCCATCCGGGCTAGGGTAATCGTCACCGAAGATCTGCACCACCGGACGAACACCGGCTGCCACCTGGCACACCAGCGGCATCAGGTTACCGGGCGTGCCCAGCGGGCTCTCGCCGATCAATCCGCTGGGGTGTGCACCTGTGGGGTTGAAATACCGGAGCGTCGCGATGCGCCACTGCGGGTCCACGCGCCCCAACTCAAGGAGAAGGTCTTCCACGACCAGCTTCGTCCGACCGTACGGATTGCTCACGGCGCACGGTGCGCTCTCGGCAACCGGCATCGGCTGATCGGGCCCATACACCGTCGCCGACGACGAGAAGACCAACGTCTTGCAACCGGCACGCTGCATCGCGCCCACGAGCGCGATGGAGCCATGCACATTGCTGTCGTAATAGTCGATCGGACGACTGATCGACTCCGGCACGGACTTCAGACCCGCAAAATGCAGTACGGCGGAAACCGGATACGCCTCGAAGATGCGGTCCAGCACGACGGGATCGCGTATGTCGCCTTCATGCGAGCGCACCGACGTGCCGATGATCCCTGCGACGCGATCCAGCACGGCTGGCGTGCTGTTGGAGAAGTTGTCCAGGACGACGAATTCATGCCCGGCGCGTGCCAACTCGATGCAGGTGTGGGAGCCGATATATCCGGCCCCGCCAGTGACAAGAATCAACGTCAGCCCCTGGCAAGGCTGTCGGCCAGCGACGGCGCCGCAGCGTCCTTCGCAGACAGCACCGGCGCAGCATCAAACAGCGGCCACTCGATACCGATCGCAGGATCGTTCCACGCAATGCTTCGCTCGTGCGCCGGCGCGTAGTAATCGGTTGTCTTGTAGAGAAAATCCGCGGTGTCACTAAGGACCAGAAAGCCGTGCGCGAGCCCGGGCGGAACCCACAGCTGCCGGTGGTTGTCTTCGCTCAGCTCCGCGCCGACCCACTGCCCGAACGTTGCGGATGTCGGACGGATGTCGACCACCACATCGAAGACGGCGCCCCGAACGACGCGCACCAGCTTGCCCTGCGGTTGCTGGACCTGGTAATGCAAGCCCCGTAGCACGCCCTTGCCCGAGCGAGAGTGGTTGTCCTGCTTGAACGCCAGCTCCGAACCGGTAGCTCGACGAAACACCTCTTCGTTGTAGCTTTCGAGAAAGAAGCCCCTGGCGTCACCGAAGACCTTGGGCTCCAGGAGAACAACATCTGGAATGGTGGTAGGAGAGATTTTCATGCTTCATCGTTAAGCAGCTGACGCCTCGGCTGCCCTGCAAGTTACTGGCGGGTATTGTCGCAAAAATAGGCACCGCCATTGTTCGGACTTGCACTTTTAGCGCAGGCGCCCACGTCTCAGTTGCAAGATTGCGAATCGGGGCGCATTCGCGTGCAGACAAGGCTGAACCGTAGAAAATTTGCGCAATAATTCGCGCTTCTTTTTCTCTCATTGTGAAGCTGCAGCACCTGCAGCCGACTCGGGCTTATCCGGCCAAGTTCAGGATTTCATTTTGTCAATCGCATATTGGGCATTGGTGTTCCTAGGGGTTACGCTAAGTTCTCTTGGAAGCATTTTTCTGAAATCTGGCGCAACGCGAATCCCCCACGATCAAGGCATTGCAACTGCCGCAATCCATGCCGCCCTCGAGTGGCGCCTTCTGCTGGGCGTACTCATGTACATCGTTCCAGTGGTCATTTGGATTTATTTACTGAAGAAACTGGATATCACATTTCTTCAGCCACTGTTCTCTCTGGTATATGTCATCACGCCAGTTCTTGCCATTGCGTATTTGGGCGAATCTGTTTCCATACACAAATGGATTGGAATTGCAATCATCCTGCTAGGCATCTTCGTATCCTCCAAGGGCTAGCATGAAAACCGAAAATTCCAAAATTGCAATTCGGCTGCTGAGCGCCGTCATTCTTCTCCTATTCACGTTTTTGATTTTTTCTCAAGCGGGGAAAAAATTCACATTGGATGAGTTGGATTTTCCAGTGGTCGCCAAAGCCACCAGCGAAACCGGACTTCCGGTGTATTACCGTGGCGAGGCAACTCCTCGACATTTGGGCCTGTACCACCCTCCGCTTTATATCTACACGCTCGCCACTCAGATCAAGCTGTTCGGGTTTTCGGAGAACACAGTTCGTGCATTCGGCCTCGCGTGTGCGCTCCTGACCGCATACCTGGCACTGCTTTTAAGCCGCAGCCTGCTGCCTCGGTCGAGCCAGCATGTCTACCGAATCGTTTTCCTCGGGGTTTATCTGCTGAATCCCTACACGTTGGCGAACGCGACTTTGCCGGACATCGATTCCACGATATTGCCGCCGTTGATGACGCTTTTTGCATTGCTCCTTCTGAGGAAAAAAGGCAATACCGCTCTTGCGGTGGTTTTTTGCGTATTGCTCTGGGCAAAGTTGACCACGCCGTTAGCGTTGATTCCATTTTCGCTCATCTATTGGAAATGCAGCGGCGAATCAATTCGAAGGCTGCTGATGCGCGCAGTCTGGGTCTTTGGTGGTGGTGCGTTGTTATTTCTGGGGACCTACTGGATCTACTGCACATCGGTCGCACTGCCGTTCGGCTACACCTTCAGCTTCCTCCTGCATTCCTTCACAAAGGGAAGTGCATCATCTGGCATGGGATCAATTTTTTCCAAAATTTGGGGGAATATCGGTCATTTCCAATATCTGGCCAGCGAGGTCACCACGCCATTCCTACTATTGTTTGTTGCTTCTGCTGGGCATCTCATGATGCAAAGAAATCATTCCGTCGAACAGCGGAATGCATTTTTTCTGGTCTGTCTCGCAGCAGCCGTCACAATCTTCTATTGCAGCCTCATCTCTCCTTTCGGTGGATTTTTCAAATACCCTTTTGCGGTTTTCCAGTTCGCCTGCATCGGAGCTGCCCTCATCATCGTCCAAGGTTTCGAAAAACTTGAAATCAGGCTGTCATTTCGAACTGCCATTGTCGCCATCATGACGCTGCTTTTTGCGTTGGCGCAAATGCGGCGTTGGCACGACATGCCGAGTTTTGGTTTGCCGGTCTCGCCGGACGTCGCGGCCACAGTTGCCATCGTCGCCGGCATCGCCATAGGGCTGATGCTCGCGTGGCGCAACGGATTGAGACGAGCGGCCGCCGGCCTGACGCTGGTTGCCTTCGCTGCGGCAGTCGGCACGGGATTAGGCATCGCGCGCTACGAGGCCTTGGCCCCGTTCCCTACCAAGTACAGCTATGGGCAGACTGGAATGGACGAGACGATCGCATATTTGAAGGCGAACCTGAAGGACGGCGAAGTCATCTGGAGCATGAAAGACATCGGCTTCTACAGCGGCAATCATTATGTAGAAAGCTATGAGTTCTTTTTCGCACCCGACGCCGATAAAAAGATGGACGCATTGGTCAAATCCGGCATCCGCTTCTTCGTGGGGACCCGACAGATCGGTGAGGATAATCTGGACGCTTACCCTGAAGTCATGGGTGCGCTGAACAACTGCTGCATGTTGGCCAAGAATTTCGGAAACTTTTACATTTACACCCCAAAATAATGGCGAGCTACTACACGACAAGGTACACCCCGGATGCAGGGCGAACAAAAGTATGGCGAGCCATCATCAACTATCTGGAAAAGTACATTGGCGACTCTTGCGACGCCGTCATAGACATTGGGTGCGGATACGGAGATTTCATCAACAACGTCAAGGCAAAGAAAAAATACGCCATTGATCTGAATCCGGACGCAGCAGGATATTTGAGCGAATCGGTCAATTTTCACTCCACAAAAGTGACCGACCTTTCGCACATCGAGGATGCAACCATCGATGTCGCGTTCAGCAGCAATCTGCTGGAACATCTGTCAGACGACGAGTTGAGCATCGCTGCTTCTGAATTTCTCAGAATTCTCCGACCTGGTGGGCTGTTCATCACGATGCAGCCGAACTTCTACTATGCATACCGAGAATACTTCGATGACTTTACGCACAAGAAGGTTTTCAGCCATGAATCGCTGGTTGATTTTTTCCGCGCAAATGATTTCGAACTGGTTGCCATCGAAAAAAGGTTTCTGCCGTTCTCCCTCAGATCCAGGCTGCCCAAAACATATTTTTTGACGCGAATGTACCTTTCCTCGTTCTATCGTCCTTCTGCCAAGCAGATGCTCGGCGTTTTCAGAAAGGGCGTTGCTACCCAGCATAATTCCAAGGAAATTTCATGAGAAGAGAGCGACTGGCGTTGTATGGAATCATGCTCGTCCTTCTTGGTATTTTTTCCTACTCGGTGGGCGTCCTGCTAGCTATCCCGCGGCGGCTATTCTTCGACAATCCGAGCTCATTGCTGGTCAATGAGTGGTTCGTCTGGTATTCGGGCGTGCCTTTTCTTCTAGGTTGGGTCTTCATTTTTTTGGATCTCTTCGTTTTTTACCCGGCCAAACGGAAGAACGATTTCATCAAACACGAAGACGTCGACACGAAGAATCTGACGGTTGTTCTCACTGCCTACAACGACGAGGCGAGCATCGGACCGTCGGTGCGTGATTTTCTGGCGCACCCATCGGTCTCCCGTGTTGTGGTGATCAGCAACAACAGCAAGGACAATACTCTCGCAGTTGCAAAAGAAGCTGGTGCCATAGCCTTCGACGAATTGAGGCAAGGGTATGGTTCGTGCGTCTATCGCGCGTTGTCGGAGGGAGTGAAATTCACTGATTCCGAAATCGTCGTGCTTTGCGAGGGCGACATGACCTTCAGAGCCTATGACATCGACAAGCTGTTGGCATACATTCCTCACGCCGACATCGTGACGGGGACGAGAACGGTCGAGCAACTGCGTGCCAAAGCCACGCAATTGAGCACCTTCATGTTTTACGGGAATATTTTTGTTGGCAAGCTTCTCGAGATCAAGCATCTGGGAAACGCGACGTTCAGCGACGTAGGCACGACCTACAAGGCATGTCGGTCCGGCAAGCTCAGAGAATTACTTCCGAAGCTGGATCCGACAATCAACTTGGAGTTCAATCCCTATTTCCTCGACGAAGCCTTGAATTCTGGGCTTCGGATTCTCGAGGCACCCATTACCTTCCACAAGAGAATCGGTGACAGCAAAGGCGGCAACATCGACAACTTTGTAGCGCTCAAGCTTGGCATGCGGATGATCAAGGGGATTGTGTGGAGTTGGCATTGACCGTCACTGCAATTTGCACGCAGTCAGGCAATTGTGCGCCAGCCAGCCAAGCCTGGCGCACAAAAAAGCCATGCGTCCGCATGGCTTTTTTATTTTTGACCGAGCAATCAGGACAACCTGAGCAATCGCCGCAATTGTTCTTCATACTGCCCCAGCATCTTCTTGACGTTGAAACGGCGCTCCGCAAAATCTCTTGCTTCGAGCTGAAAATTCTTCAGCTTCTCCTTGTTCGTTGCCAATTCCTGAATCCTGCTGGAGAACTCGTCATAGGCGCCCGGCGTGCACAGATAGCCCTGTCGACCTTCCTCAAGCATCTCCGGCAGTGCACCCACTCGGGAGGCAACGACCGCGCAGCCGCTCGCCAGTGCTTCCATGATGATATTCGGACGCCCATCTAGACGCGACGGAAGACAAAGAATATCGCACGCTTGCAAATAAGGCTTGAGGTCCGGCACCGCGCCTTTCAGGAGAAATCGTCCCGCCGGAAATTTGGCTGCCGCAATAGCCTTCTTGATTTCCTGTTCGACGTCGCCAGCGCCGGTCATCAGGAATACCACATTGATTTCATTGGAGACGCGTCTTGCGATTTCAATGAAGCCCAGCGGGTCCTTTTCTTCCGACCATCGACCGAAAAACCCGACCACCACCGCCCCCGGGGATATTTCTCCAGCGACGATGTTCGGCTGGTCCTTTTTGGCTGGACTGTTCTGTTCGAGATCGACTCCACTTTCAACGAGCGTGATCCGCTCGGGCGACTCACCCGCGGCGATCAGCCATTGGCGAACTTCCAGGTTTTCGACAAACGTCAGGTCAATGCAATCGGCGTACCGTCGATTGTTCGCAGTATGACCTACGGTATTGAAAAGAAGATCGGCGACGGCCAGACGTGGATTTCGAAGTTTCAGTGCAGGCAAATAATCGTAGACAAATGCACTACCGATAACCCACAGAAGCTGAACATTTCTCGACTTGAGAAGGTGGGCCAGGAAATCTCGCCAATACTCAGGCTCGAGAAACCTCGGTAGATGAAATATTTCCGATGTTGCCGATTCGAACCATGAAGTGGTGTCGCCATGGGCCTCGCCCACTGGAACAGTCGTCACGATCAGGACCCGCCATCCGTTTCTGGCCAGTTGCGCAACGATTGCGCTCAACAGGCGCTCCGCGCCACCCAGGACCAGGAAAGGCATGGCGATCAACAGGACAGGACCGTTGAATGCCTGCATGCGGAAATCTCGTTGGCTTGCAAAAGACTCGGGCGAGCGAGCCGGAATGGAAGCACCCTTGAGCCGCACAGCCTGCACGGCGTCGTCCGTCAGCACATCTTCGTTGAAGCGGTGGACTAACAGCTTCTGGATCTCGTTGTCGAGCACTTCGCTGCTGTTGCTCAACGTGCCGCCGTGGCTGCGGTAGTGGAAAAGCGGTTCCCGAATACAGACAAAGCGCGCACCGAGCGCTGCAAGCCGCACCCAGAATAGCCAGTCCTCGTGAACGTGGCCAGTTGTCGGGTCCGTATCCCGGTATCCCCCAGCCTTGCGCCAGTTCTCCTTGCTATACATGGCACAGGTGAGCGCATTGTTACCTTCAAGCAACATATCCAGCGTGGGACGTTCATGCGGCGTCCATATTTCCGACCTGTCGCCGAAGAACTTCAGCCCCGGCGAGACCACGTCAAAGCCCGAATGCTCGAGCATGAAAACGGCTTTCTCGACGTAGGTCGGAGCGAGGCGGTCGTCAGCGTCCAGGCAGCAGATGTATTTGCCCCGGGCATGGCTGATGCCGAAGTTGCGATTGGCGCCCGCGCGGTAGGGCTGATCCTGCACGAGCACCCGTACCCGGTGTGAAGCCTTGGCGACAGCCTCCATCAGGAGTTGCCGGGATTCGGGGGAGCTTGAGCCGCCCTCCACCACGATGATCTCAAGGTCGGTGAAGGTCTGCTCTTCGACCGAGCGAATCGCCTCGCCCACGAGGTGCCCGTAGTTGAAACAGGGAATGACAATGCTGACAAGCGGCCGATCCAGCGGCCAATCCGGTCCGCTCGGGAATTCGACGGTATCGGGCAGCACACCCGCCGACGGCAGGAGACGAACCGCCGCGGCTGCGCGCTTCGCGGCTTCCAGGGTCTGCCGGCTGGCGCCGGCCATCGCGCGTCGGCGCCGAAATTCGCGCAGGTGATCGAAGATGCGGCCTCGCAGCGTCCACCAGACGAGCTTTGCAACCTGCCTGGCTCGTCTTGCAACGCGCGGATTGCGGGTTGCCGTGCGCCGCAACGAGTCCGTCACACGCCATGCAATGGTCTGCTGCATTGCCGCCACCTGAGCTGCCGAGTCCGCCGCCCGGCTTTCCATAGCGGCAGTTTTTGCCGCTTCCTCCGCGAGCTTCTTGCGCAGCGCAGCCACGTCGCCGCCGAGTTGCGCGGCGCGCCTGATCTCGAAGTTGACGGCCTCGGCCGCCTGCGAAGCGTTGAGCCGCGCATCCGCAAGGATCACTTCGATCTCGCTCTTCAGACGTTGAACCTCCCGGATCTCGGGCGCGGCAGGCTGCGCATGCCCCGCACCGGCGTGCTGTCGCTGCAAGTCGAACGACCACAACTGGGCAATGCGTGCGACCAATGGCGGCGAAAACTCGTTGCCTCCCAGCCGTGTAAGCGACCGCACCGACGCCTCGGTTGCCTGACCCGCATGCAGAAGATGCAGGTGTGTCGAGGCCCTGGATTCGTCGGCCGGTGCGCCCTCGAAGTCGGCGCTCAGCAGGCGTTCGAGCACATCCTTGACCCGCGTGGCCTGGCGTTCGCTTCGGGTGACGATACCAATGTAGGTCGAGGCGTAGTCCTTGATGGAGATCTCCGCGCCTGCGAGATGACTGCCGAGTTGCGTCTCGACGATGTGACGAATCGCCTGCTCGGTCGGATAGAAGATGTGCTCGAGTGAGCTGTTCAACCAGGCCGAATTGCTGCCCTTGCTCGACATGAGCGGCACCTCGAAGAGCAGGAAGCCTTCTTCGTGCAACAGTTCGATGGCCGCGCGGAAGCCGCCACGAAAATCGAGCAGGTGCTCGAACACCGCGATGGCGGTCACCACATCGAATGCTGCGCGATGGTCGTTCACCAGCTTCGGATCCAGCAGATCATTGCCGAGGATCCTGATGCCCTTGTTCTGCGCCTGGCCCGCCGCCTTGGCATTGACCTCGATGCCCGACTTGTCGAACGCACCAGGGAACTTGTCCAGCAGGTAGCCGTCGGCACAGCCGATGTCGAGGATCCTGCCGTGCCCTGCAAGGAGCTGGACCAGCGCGGCGGCCCAACCCAGTCCATGTTCGGCCATGAAGCTGTAATCCGCATAGCCGCGAGAGGTGCCGCTTGCGTAGTAGTTGTCGTCGTAGTACGACTGCGTGTCCTCAGGAAGATCGGCAATCACGCCGAGGCCGCAGCGCGTGCATTGCACGATTTCGACGCCGTCCGCCCGAGTGGCGAATGGCTTGAAGTGGGTACCGGAACACGCGTTGCAGATCATCTTTGCTGTTGCCCATGGAGAACGAAAGACGGTCCGGCAGCGGGCCGGACGCGTCTTGTGCAAGCCTCGTTCTAGCTTGCGGAGATCTCTTCGCGCGCAGCGCGCAAGATCGCTTCAAGAATCGGATCCATCTCAAAAGGATCGGGATGAAGGCCGAGTTCCCTCAGCCGCGATGGATCACCGACGAAAGCCCTGACGTCGCTGTTGCCGCGCCGCGAGTCATCGTGCTGCAATTCGACCGGCACGCCGGATACCGCAATCAGCCGCTGCGTCAGGTCGAGCAGGCGCTGTCCGCTGCCCGTGCAGACATTCACGACCTCGCCCGCAACATCGCTTGCCAGCGCCAGATCAACCAGCAGCTTCGCAGCGACGCGAATGTCCATGAAATCCCGCACGACATCGAGATCGCCCGTTGCAAGCACGCCACCGCGCGTGCCCATGGCAGCAACCTGGTGCGCGAAGCTGCCCAGCGCGAGGGATTTCGGCATGCCCGGACCGATGGGATTGAACAACCGGGCGACCACCACCGGCAGCCCGCGCGAAGCGGCGACGAAAGCATGATTCGTCTGAGCAAGCTTGCTGACGCCGTAGGCCGTATTGGGGCGGCACACGACGCCCTCACCCACCGGCTGCAGCGCTGCGGCGACAGGGCCGTATTCAGCGGCGCTGCCGGCCAGGAGCACGCGCGGCTTGCGCGGCATGGCAAGGGCAGCGTCCAGCAGGTTGGCTGCAAAGACGACGTTGGCCTCGTACAGTTCGGCGTACGAAGGTGCCGCCGAGACGCCTGCGAGATGCAGAACGATGTCGGGTTCCGTGGACCCGAGCAGGTCGCGGACTTCGGCCGCATCGCCCGGGGCGGAAAGCAGGCAGCGTTTCTCTGCAGCGAGGGCGGTTCTTGCCGTTCTGCTGACAACGACGACCTCGAGGCCGCGCGCCGCGAGCTCATCAAGCACCGCGCGTCCGACGAATCCGCTCGCGCCAGTGACAAGTACGCGCATGCGCTATTCGGGCAGGAAGAGCTCGCGACTCTCGTCGAACATCTTCTGCGCCGTTGAATAGTCTTCCGGACGGCCGATGTCGAGCCAGAAACTCTTCGGTTGCTGGTGGCAACGAACCTTCTTGCCCGCCGTGCTCATCTTGAGCAGCAGATCGGGCATGTCCAGATGGACACCTGCGCTGACGTGCGGCCTGACCGCATCGCGATTGAGCATGTACAGCCCCATGCTGACCAGGTGCTTGCTCATGGGCTTTTCGAGATAGCCCTGGAGGTTCATTTCGGCGTCGACCTGGATGAGCCCGAAGTCGATCTTGACTTCTCTTTCGTAGACGCAGATCGTGGCGTCCGACTGCCGTTCCGCATGCGTGCGAACCAGTTGTCCGATGTCGAATGTGGTGAGCAGGTCGCCGTTGGTGACGATGAAGTTGTCGCCGACATCTTCGATCAATGCACCGAGCGGTCCGGCCGTGCCCAAGGGGCTGTCCTCGAGGCTGTAGTCGATCTTCAGCCCGAACCGCGAACCGTCGCCGCAGAACGCGCGGATCAGGTGGTGCAGGTGGTTGACCGCCAGAATCACTTCCTCGACGCCGGCGCGGCGAAGCTGGCGCAGCAGGAGTTCAAGCACGGGCATGTCGCCAAGGGGCATGAGAGGCTTGGGAAACGAGGCGGTGAATGGCTGAAGGCGGGTGCCTTTGCCGCCGGCCATGACGACTGCTTTCATGATGCTGGCTCCCTCAGACGGTGTATACCGCAGGGCGGTACAGGTGGATGTTCTGGCGGATGAACTCAATGCTCTGGCGCAGCCCCTCATCCAGGTCGACACGCGGCGACCAGCCCATCGACCTGGCAGCCAGCGAGTTGTCCGACACGAGCTTGAGGACCTCGCTCTTGTCGGGCCGCATGCGCGCGGCGTCGGCGACGATCTCTTTCTCGACGCCCATCAGCTTCAGGATGCGCTCGGCGAAATGCCCGATCGTGAAGGTCGAGCCCGTCCCAAGATTGATGGTCTGGCCTTCGATGCCGGGTGTCACGGAGGCGGCGACGAAGCCGGCGACCGTGTCCGTCACGAAGGTCATGTCGCGTTCGGGCGTCAGAGACCCGAGCTTGATCACGTCCTGAGTCAGAGCCTGGGAAATGATGGTGGGAATGAACGCACGTGCGGACTGGCGCGGGCCAAACGTGTTGAATGGGCGCAGGGTCACGACACCCGTATCGAAGGAACGGTAGTAGCTCTCGGCGATCTTGTCGGCGCCGATCTTCGAGGCCGAGTAAGGCGACTGCCCCTGCAGCGGATGCTCTTCGTCGATCGGCACGCGGATCGCGGTACCGTACACCTCCGAAGTGCTGGTGTGGACCACACGGCGCACCGACAGCCGGCGAGCAGCCTCGACCACGTTCAGCGTACCTTCGACATTGGTGCGCACGTAGCTGCGCGGTGCAACGTACGAATACGGGATCGCAATGAGGGCCGCCAGATGGCAGACGACGTCGATGCCCTGCATGGCATGCATGACGAAATCACCATCGTCGATATTGCCCGCCACGACGCGAAACGCACCCTTCACGTCGTTCGGAACAAACTCGAGGTTGCCCCAGCTCGATGCGGATCCATAGCGAACCATGGCCGTCACGTCGGCGCCCGCGCGAACGAGCGCTTCCACAAGATGGCTTCCGATGAATCCACCGGCGCCGGTTACAAGGTATTTTTGCCCCGTGAGGTCTTGTGTCGATGAGTGCATGAGTCGTGCTGCTAAAAAAAAACGGGTTCGTGGATGTCGGTACTCAGAACGAATGCTCTTCGACGAGCAAACGGTTGAGGTATTTGCCGTAGGCATTCTTCTGCAGCGGCATGGCCAGGCGCGCCAGTTGTTCCTTGTCGATGAAACCGTGGCGCCAGGCAATTTCTTCGGGGCAGGCAATCTTCAACCCCTGCCGATGCTCCAGCGTCGCAATGAACTGCCCCGCCTCCAGAAGGCTCTCGTGCGTGCCCGTGTCCAGCCACGCGTAGCCGCGCTGCATGATCTGCACATTCAACTGGTCGAGGTCGAGGTATGCCTGATTCACCGCGGTAATCTCGAGTTCGCCGCGCGCGCTCGGCTTCACGGCCTTGGCGATGTCGACCACCTGGTTGTCGTAGAAGTACAGGCCCGTCACCGCGTAGCTGCTCTTCGGCTTCACCGGCTTCTCTTCGATGCTGCTGGCTTTGCCTTTGCCGTCGAATGCGACGACGCCATAGCGCTCGGGATCGTGCACGTGGTATGCGAACACGGTCGCACCCGATTGCTTCGCATCGGCGGCCGAGAGCAGGTTCACCAGGTCGTGCCCATAGAAGATGTTGTCGCCCAGCACCAGCGCGCTCGGCGAATTGCCCACGAACTTGTCACCGATGATGAACGCCTGCGCAAGCCCGTCCGGGCTGGGCTGCACCGCGTACTGCAGGTTGATGCCCCACTGGCTGCCGTCGCCTAGAAGCTGCTGGAAGCGCGGCGTGTCCTGCGGCGTGCTGATGATGAGGATGTCGCGCATGCCGCCGAGCATCAGCGTGCTGAGCGGGTAGTAGATCATCGGCTTGTCGTACACCGGCAGGAGCTGCTTGCTCATCGCCAGCGTGGCGGGGTGCAGGCGGGTGCCGGAGCCACCGGCCAGGATGATGCCCTTGCGTTGCGTTGTCTTGGTCATGTTGTTCTTCTCGTGAGCGTTCACAGGGTCTCGCGCAGCATGCGCGAAACGCCCTCCTGCCACGGGGGCAGGCGCAGGCCGAAAGTGGTCTGCAATCTGGTGGTGTCCAGGCGCGAGTTGTGCGGCCGCTTCGCAGGCGTGGGGAACGCACTGGTCGGCACCGGTTCGACGGCTTGCGGCCCGGCCTTGAGTTCGACGCCCGATTGCTGTGCCATCTCGAGCACGAAGCGCGCATAGCCGTACCACGTGGTTTCACCGCCAGCGATCGCGTGATACAGGCCCGCCTTGGCAGGATCCTGCAAGGTCGCGCGAATGGCATGTGCCGTCACGTCGGCCAGCAGCTCGG
>Ga0209025_1003739_pt1 | contig 13952 bp, 17 predicted proteins | sample AraplaMF_Col_mLB_FD_184256 | JGI IMG/M metagenome (GOLD analysis project Ga0209025, IMG submission 184256) | Arabidopsis root microbial communities from the University of North Carolina, USA - plate scrape MF_Col_mLB (SPAdes) (version 2) | ecosystem: Host-associated > Plants > Roots > Endosphere... | reverse complement strand
ACAGACAATAAAGAAGCCATACTTAGTTTTGCAATCGCCTTTAAGGAAGCATGTGAAGATGACTCATTAATGAAAGACCTATTTTCACGAGCTGTATTAGATTGATTGGAAATATCAAGGTACAACACATCCTTTGTTGCATCTGTCCAGTGAAAAAAAAGTTTTAGACTGACCATAAAAATGAAAAAGCGGCGGACCAAGACTTGAAAAATAAAGTCTTAGACTGCCGCTTTCCATATTGAACTAACGTGTCCCGTTAGCTTAAGCCATGGTCCTCATCTATAATCCATGAGAACTCTTTAGAAATGGCAATAGCAACGTTAGATATGACGTGTTCTAAAATGTCATTAATGAAGCTAGGTAAATCTATTTCAATTAAGTTTACTTCTTCAATACCCTCTAATGTATCATACGCGTAGTTACCATCTAGTCCAGCTGGAATGCCTCTTAGCCTGATTCTCCCCCCATGGAGTTCTTTGCAAAATGTTAGGTGACTTACTTTTTCAAAGCCCAAATCACTAATTAAGTATTGTTCCAAAATCCTCGACTTTACTTTTTTCGTGAAATCTTCAGAATGGATGCTTATATAGTCATACATAATTTCACCTCACTCATGTATTCCATATTCGTAATGAAACAATGGAATTCCTTCTAAAAGCAGTTGCTCATTAACGTAACCTGCTCGTTACTTCAACAAAAGAAGGTGGAGCCGCCTCATGGCAAGCTCCTCAGTAATCGTAAACCGCTTTTGTTTAGTGCTCATCAATAATAGTGTGGACCCATCATAATAATGTCGTGCCAGGACGAAAGGATGCGATAATAATGAAGAAATATAAGATCGATAGTTTTACCCGCGTCAGTGAACCGATTCGGACTCCCATAACGAAAATCGGAGGACAGCCAGTATGGCTAACAGAACCGCAATGGCCGCTTAGCAGCGGGTGGGACAAGCGCCCGATGATGTTTATCGGTCAGATTGAGCTGGATCAGCAAGTATTCCCCACTCCAAGCGTTCCTGTTCCTCTGATGGCCTATCTCTTTGTTACGCATGCGCAAAATATAGAGGAAGGCTTCTTTGATCCTGATATTATCGATCCCGATGGCGGTGAAAATGCGATCATTATCCAGCCCGGAGGTGAGCTCCTGATAGATACAGCCCCATTGGTTAACGGACCAACGCTGTGGGATAACAATGGCGAATCTTATGAAGGCATCCCTCAGTTGCAAGAAGCCCAAGACCCTGCCTTTCTCGATTCCGAAGCCTACCTCCTTCTCACTGAGGATGAGCGGAAAGCATATAACGCTGAAGTTGACGGCGATAAAATTGGTGGCGTGCCCTATTTTTTCCAAGGCGATGGTTGGCCAGATGACAGCAACTGGGGTTTGCTGCTACAATTGCATGCCAATTTCAAGCCTTTCTGCTTGCTGGTGGGAGCCTCGCCGACGATTTTTGCATTTGTTAATGAGGATCTAACGACCGGAAAGCTAGTCATTCAGGATAGTTAGTTAAGAAAGTTCAATTCCAAAGTTAGGATCAAGCTTCAATAGTATGTACATAAGGCTGTCGAGTAATGTTGAATGATACATAGGAAATTGCACAAGAAGAGAGATTCAATATGCTAAAGAGAAGGGCAAGGTAATCCGTACCTCAATGATAAAAGGGAGAATTTGTTATGGGAATAAATGAAAAAGTTATCGTGAATATGGATTATTTTTGTAGAGTAAAATTGATTGAGATTATTAAAAACGTTTCACAGGAAGATTACGATGATATCCTCGATAACAGAGACAGTGATGAGTTTTCAAATAAGTGGATGGAAGTTTATGATCAAGTAAGTACGATTTCAAAAAATAATTCGATTGATACTGAGTACGCACAAATAATTAAAAGGTTAAGGGAAAGAACTTTTAAAACAATATTTGAGCATACACAGTCATCCGACATTGCAGCTTATTTATCAGATGATATTGCATTATTATTGGAGGCAATAGTTTGTAATTATAATAATAGTTGGTTAAATGGATTATGGAAGAAATATAGTGAGGGTGAAATTCCACAAGGAAAAATAGTATTAGTTGAAGGAAGATTAGACCAGTTAATCTAATTTCTTCATTGATAGTTTTTGAGAAATTGTAGAAAAGCTTTCATTTACATACTTTCATGTTATATAGTAATTTGTCAGAAAATGAAAATATGGAAAAATACCGATAAGAAGTAGAAGCCTTACAGTAGCATAAATCTTTTTAGAGGTGATGAACGTATGGGTACGTGGAGTGCTGAGATTTTTGGTAATGACACCTCATGTGAGATCAAGGAATATTTCTATGAGAAGTACAATCGGGGTTCTGAAGTTACTCAAATTGTAAGCGAGTTACAAGAGAAATTTACTTATAGCTTAAATAACATAGATGATAGAAACAATGTATTATTTGCATTGTCGTACTGCCTTTGGGAAGCGAAATCCTTAGAGGATTCGCTGTTAGAGCAAGTCGCCCAGATCATTGAGAGTGGGAGTGACTTGACTGTCTGTGAACAGCTTGGAGCAAATATACAATTTATTACCAAGCGAAAAAAGGTTTTACATACATTTATCACCAAAATTAGCCTAGCCAAAAATATAGCAAAAAAGAGGGTCAAGCCACCTACACAAGTTGAAAGTGATTATCACAATGGCAGCTGCCTTACTTTTCAATACCCTAGCGGCTTATACGGAGGCATTATCATTATCGACTGCGCCTTTTATCGTAACCGAGGTTCAATGCGACGAGAGCAGCCATATGTCCAATGACACAAAAGTGCCAACATAACTTAACGATGAAAAGCTTGATAAATCAGGCTTTTCTTATTTTATGTAGGCAAATTTGTGTCATACAAAAAATGCACAAATGTACCTACATAATCGTTATTTGACACAAAGTTACCTACATTGTCGCGGATAGTGTTTTACGGAGAAATACATTCATGTTTAAGCTAAGTTTAATCGCAGATTATTGAGCTAACGGGCAGGTTAGTATTAATCAGCAACACATGGTAAAATTTTTTAGAGTTGCTCTTGATGAAGAAAAGGGCAGGTTTATTCAGGAGGTGGTGGCTTATTCATTAGTGCGATCCTCCTTGTGAGAGTAGCTATACATGGCGTAAGGGAATTTAAGTAAGCCTTAGAGCAATCATAAAGATTGACGTTTTATAAATCACTTGGTAACATGTTAGGTATCTAACATATGAGCGGGTGATTTTTTTGTCTTTATATGAACAAGTCAAGCGCATTAATGAAGCTGAATATACGATAAACCGTCTGATCTTCAAACATTATAAGCAATATTTAAATAGCGGTATTACAACTCAACAAGCAGTTGTATTAGATATTGTGTACTTAGCCACACGTATTACGGTCGGTGAAATTGCGATGGAAATGAATATTAGCTCTAGCGCAGTTAGCCAATTGATTGCAAAATTAGAAAAGAACCAATATATCAAGCGAGAAATTAATCTGCAAAATCGACGCGAAGTGTTTATAACGTTAGATGAAAAAGGAATGGAGTATTTTTCGAAGCAAGATTATGTAGAACAGCAAATCGCAGATAAAATTTACAACAAACTTTCATCCAAAGAGGTAGACGAATTGGAACGCATTGTTGATAAATTAAAGGAGATTGCGATGAAGGAATTTTAATAGTTTCTTCATATTCAATGTGTTAGATATCTAATTTATTTAGGGGGTTAACGAATGAAAGGTTTACTTGAAAATATTGCGTTTAATGGGGCTGTGTATCATGAGCAAAATGGGCAAATCAAGCAGTATTATCATGGCTATCAAGATATCGCCAAGCAGCACCATATTACGGAAGATACACAGTTTAATCTAGCGTCATTAAGTAAAATGTATACAGCGGTCATGGCGTTCCAGCTCATCGAAAAAGGACAGCTGCAGTTAGAAGATAAAATTACAAGTTGGTTTAACGCACCACATTTTACAGAAGTGACAGTTGCACAATTAATTACACACACATCTGGAATTCCGGAGTATATTGCAGAAAATTCAACAACAAGTGTTGAAACCTTTATCGAAGTGGTGCAACCACAATATGCGCCGAATGAGCGTTGGTCGTATAGTAATACGAATTATGTTTTGCTCGCCAAAATGATTGAGGATGTGAGCGGCTTATCGTATGAAACTTATTTACAACAATATATTGCAGAACCATTACATCTTACCCATACGACAACACAACCTACAAAACAGTACGAAGCGCAAGGCCAAACGTATGATTATGAGGAGCAACAATATATTAAGGCGATGGATGATCCCTATTTCCACGAATGTGAAAAATATAATGATGGATATGGTGATGGTGGGATTTATGTAACAGTGACAGAGGTAGCGAAGTTTTTAAAAGCACTTTGGCAAGGTCAGTACATTAGCAAAGAGATGGTGCAATTTATGTTAACACCAACAGAAGCTGCTGAGCATTATAGTTATGGTTTTATCATTCAAGATGAGTGGGTTGGTCATACAGGCGGATGGATTGGTTGTTCAGCACAGGCCTTTATTCATAGATTAACAGAAGATGTGATTGTGTTCGCGACGAACCAAGAAGTATTTCCGCAATATGAACAAGAAATTATGGACTGCTTCATGGGGATACAGGATGCTGTAGAAGCACCAAAACATGTCGTTATTCTACCACTTACGAATAAAGATAATATTACGGGTCGATATGAATTAGCAGATGGACTTGGCACAAGATTTACGATTGAAAAGGATAAACAATGGATAATTTCATTTGAGCATCAGTTGTCTGTGCCACTCTATAAAATAGATGAGTCGTATTATTGGGTACGCAATACGATGAGTTATGTAGATGTTGCGAATCGATTATTTATCGATGAAGGTGTTGAAGTGCCGTATCAAAAGGTTGATTGAGCCTAACAAAGGTTGAATGGAGGAGAAAGGGATGAGAGCGATTGTATACGAGCGGTACGGGCCGCCGAATGTGCTGCAGCTGCAGGAGGTCGCCAAGTCGGTACCGAAGGACGAGAAGATTTTGATTAAGGTCCATGCTGCAACCGTCGCTGCGGGGGATTGTCGCATACGCAAGGCAGCCCCTTTCCTGTCGCGGCTGTTCACCGGTCTATGGAGACCAAGGCGAATCAAGATTCTCGGATTTGAACTCGCGGGTGTGGTCGAATCGGCGGGCAGAGCTATCTCTCTTAGAACCGAAGACAATACCAAAGCGGAACGGCTGCTTCTCGCTCAAGGCTACAGTCCAGCCTTCAGCGCCAGCCGGATTGAGCTCAACAATCTTCCAGACACGGAGGTGGCGGAAATCAACAAACTACTTGTTGAACATCACATTCCTGTCACCCGGATTGAGGAGCAGAAGAAAAGTCTGGAGGATATTTTCCTGGAGCTGACGGGAAAGGAGCGGAGCTTGTGATCACAACATTAGGACAAGAATACTTCAAAATCCGCCGCAAAAAAATTTGGGTTATGATTACATTATTTCTTGGTGTGCAGATGCTGTGAGCCTTCATGTCTATCAGCCGGTCCATTGCCAGTAATCCGAACCACGCCGTTTGGGAATCGATCATTTTCAATATATCCTCCATGAATGGGCTATTTATGCCGATTATTTCGGCCATTTTCATCAGGACCCTGTCCCCCGGAGAAAATAATTGTAGGTGGATGTGCGACATTAGCCTGCTTTCAATAAAAATCGATCGCTTTATGAATTCGACTTGCTAAAAGTGGAACAATGCTAGGCTAAAAAATATATATGTATTTTTGGCGGATTTTTCAGTTTGGTATTGTTCCATTTCATCAGCTTTACGCAGTTTCATTTTGAGTCCTCCTCGAAAGTAAATAATTTGTCAACTGTAGTTTCAAGATGAAAAGATAATCTAAATGCCAAAGTTAACGTGGGATCGTATTTATCATTTTCAATGGCATTAATGGTTTGTCTTGTAACGATGGTCTTTATTCAACTTTTTCACTAAAGGTAAAACAGGTTGGGAATTTACAATCTTGTTGATAGGTAATACAGTCTTCTTGTGGTCAAAAGTTTTCTATAAAAGAAAAACGCAATGACAAAGACATGTTCGTTATTGAGCTAACGGGACACGTTAGTTCAATAAGACAGAGTAGCAGCAGCCGGCTAATTGGGAACTGCTGCTTTTGTTCAAACGCAGTTTACTAATGATAAATAATGGTCATTAGTGAGTATAAATTATATGAAGGGCTATGCAACAAGCAGCAGCTGGCCTGTAGACGCAGCCTGCAGCCCAGCCGGGACAATTATTAATGCGAAAAGTTGAATATCTACGTGATTATTTGGTAATAAATTTAATAATCCACTAAGATAGAGATGGAACTGGAACTGGCATAGTTTTTCAACGAACGAATCATCAAATTAAATCAGTGTTACATATAATTTAAAAAAACAAATATGAAGTGAGACATGACTTTAGATCGAAAATCTTGTCTTAACAAGAACGACTTACAGCTTATAAAAGAAATAATACAGAGGGGTCTCACAACCCTCCGTATTTCTATTTTATACAGATGTACAAAATGCCTATACTATTTCTTTTTTAACCGCCTAGCCGCAGCACACAACTTCCTTGTTACCTCATTTCCTAATGTGGCTATCGTTTCCCAGTCTTCACTGGCCATTACTGAACCACCTGTTTTGCTTGCGTATGTACTTGGATCAGCCATATTGTGCTGTAAATTGTTTCTGAAACTCGTACACCATGTAAGAGTGTCATTGATTACGTTCAAATGTTCTATTGCATCTGTTTCGGGATTGATACGATTATTCAACGTAAACTGAACGCTTTCATCGGCGTAGGAGTTTATATCATCTAACCTAGCGCCAATGTTACTGAATCTCGAAATCTATTAAATTATGAGTTAGGCGAAATCATAGTCAAGGGAACAAATGTAAGAAGCTCTCGGAGGACCCGGAGTCACAACGACGACATGTTAGCGGAGGCGGATGACTGCCGGCATTGATCAGCGCTCACGTGCTTTGTCTGTGCCGAATTCACCATCATTGTCGTGAGCGCTTTTGCGCTTCAAACGCGACTGCTGCGAACCGATCCACCGAAGTTACACCATTGCGCGATTCCGCCTTGAGTTCTTTCACTGTGCTGCCACGATTATCCGACATAGCCGCGAGGTTATCCTCAAGCTAGCGAAGGATTTCGTGAATCACTACGCTTGAAAACGGATGGAAAGCAGAGTGGCTGCGCTCGAGTGAACAATTCTAAAATTTTCATGGAAACGATCTTGCCTCTTCTGTGGGGAGGGGGGAGAACTACCTTAAACCGCTAGCACCGCTCGATTCCACTGGAATTCCCTCCAACTTCTTACATAACCTTTAGGATCTTATCCATGCGGGATCGTTGATTTAGCGGGCTTTCGAAATTCAGGATTATTTACTTTAGATGGCGCCACCATCTGTTTGGATTTTGCATGCTAAGTGTAACCATTAGCCACCATGCCAGACAGGGGTGGTTTTTTCAATTTGAAATATTTTTACTTATTTATTTTTTTTAAGAAACATACTTTAGTAGGTAGTGAGGCCTTTCACAATTCGTTATGTTTAATCTATGTTCAGTGGAAGGAGAGTCAATGAAAGCAATTATACAAGAAATATATGGACCTGCTAGTGTGTTAAAACTAGTTGAAGTGAAAAAGCCTACGCCTAAAGACGATGAGGTGCTTGTGCATGTGAAGGCAACATCCCTTAATGCTCCGGATTGGCGTCTTCTAAGGGGTAAACCGATGATGATGCGCTTAAGTTCAGGGATCTTTCGCCCTAAGCACATCATAAAGGGCACAGATGTCTCTGGGATTGTTTCTGAGATGGGCAAGGGTGTGTCGCGGTTTAAAGTTGGCGATGAAGTGTATGGAGATTTAGCGGATGCAGGGTTTGGCGCCTTTGCAGATTATGTCAGCGTCAAATTCCATAAACCAAAGCGCTTAAGTCACTTAGAAGCAGCGTCGCTACCTCTAACTTCCGTGACAGCCCTTCAAGGAGTAAGGGATCTCGGAAAGTTGCAAAAAGGGGAGCGGGTTCTTATTGTCGGTGCTTCTGGTGGTGTAGGGAGTTATGCACTGCAGCTAGCTAAATATTTCGGCGGTTATGTGACGGCGGTGACAGGTACAAAGCATGTCAAACAAGTAAAAAATTTGGGAGCTGATGCCGTTATAAACTATTCGGTGGCGCCTCTTGACACCCTAAAAGCTCAATTTGATCTGATTATATCCATAAATGGCTATAATAGTATGTCAACGTATCGTAAGCTTTTAGCGCCTCGAGGTCGATTTGTCATGATTGGTGGGAAATCTATCAAGCAAATTCTTCAAATTACAGCCTTTGGTGGCATGTTGTCCAAAAAGGATGGTCAGAGCTTTAAAGGCTTATTATCAAAGCGCTGTGTTGAAGATCTAGCCTTTATCGCAGTTCTGATGGATGAAAAACGCTTAGTGCCGGTTATAGAAAAAGAAATCCAATTTCATGAGATCCCAATAGGGCTAGAAGAGCTTGAAAAAGGTCATTTAGGTGGCAAAGTTGTAGTATGGGTAAATCGAGACGAACAGCTCTAAGGCATGGCTCAGCCCTGTTAGTTTGGTTTTCTTCTGCAATATCTTAATGTCTATAGTACCGTGGATGCCATGTTATTGTTGTGAGCGTGTTGTGAATAATGGGTACGTTTTTATCAAGTGTGTTGAGGGATTACAACTTTTAATTTATGAATGGAGATTAATATGAATACACAAAATAAAGCACCAAATGCACTGGAAGACATCAAAGTCAGTTCGAAACTGAAGATTGCTACGCTGTGGGCGAGTTTTATGTTTCTCTATATTTATGTTGATTATTTCGCCTTATATATGCCGGGCAAAATAGAAGGTATTCTGGCAGGAAAAATATTTATATTTGACATTTCATATGTCTTTCTATTGATAGCACTGATTTCGGTAACAATTCCAGCTCTTATGATTTTCCTTTCTGTTGCCCTGCCTGCAAAAGTAAGTCGCTGGGCAAATATCATTATTGCCGCGGTGTATATTCCCTATACATTGTTTAATTTGACAGGAGAGGCTTGGGTGCACATGGTGTTTGGCGCTGTTGTAGAAGTCACTCTTCTTTGTCTAATTATCTGGTATGCATGGAAATGGCCTTCTTCGTTGGCCAAATAGATAGAAACAATAATAGCGGGACTAAGGGGCCACTGAAAAAGTTCAAAAGTACGAAAACATGCAGGCTGTCGAGATTGTTTCGGCAGTCTTTTTTAATTTTTCATTTGAGATCCCCGTAAATTGGGGATTATTTATTTTGAAAGCACATATGTTTGTGTCGCAGTGTCACGACACAAACATATGTGCATAACCGTTTTTCGACACAAACATATGCGCATAATCGCGATAGGTACATCGAGAGCGGCAGCTTATTAAGTTAACGGGTACAATAGTGAAATAATTATGATTGGAGCAGGCGCCGCGGCGACCTGCTCCAGTTCGTTGAACTAACGGGCAGGATAGCTTGATTGAAGTCGCGAATAATATAAAAAATAGATTTTGAAAAGTGAGCAGATTCTGAATGAAATTCAACATATACAAAGCAATCAGCAGTCTCAGAATTAACAAATTTGTTCCACAAATGTACAAAGGACTCCTACCGAAGGTTTTTCCAGAAGGTGAGTACACTATAATTGTATTTTCTGCTTCAAAAGATGAAGCGATAATATCAAAGCACGTTGAAAAGGCATTAAGGAAACTTTCTGAGAATCCAAGCAACTACATCCTCATTTTCGCAGAAGGATTTACTATCGGGGCTGCTAATTTATTAGATGATCTTGGGATAAAGTATTTTGCTTTACACGAACCAGATTTTCGGACAGATCGGCAATATAATGATAAGAAAAACCATCTGGATCCAGATATTAAATAAGACAAGTTGTTGAACTAACGGAGAACTATAGCTTAATGAATACCTAAGACGCGGCTGCCGGCATGGATCGGCAGCCGCGTTGCGCTAACTGGCAGTTTACTAAAAAGGAAAAACTTTACACAAGAACAAATGTTCCTTATACTGAGAGGGAAACAAACCAAAAATAAAGGTGGTTGTTCCCTTGAGTAATGAGATTGCTTATCTTAAGAATTTCCTACAAGTAAGATTAGTTTCGGATTTCGAAAAAGCAAGAACGTATTATCAAGATGTACTAGGATTCCAAGTTGACGGATGGGGACATGCCGAACGCGGTAATAATCTTGGCTTTATCCTTCAACAAGCTATTAAGCCGGAAGACGTTCGCCCTAATCCAAAGCCAGATAAACCAACCGGGGACGAGCAAACTATTGGATGGGATTCTTATTTTTATAGCAATTTTGACGGGGTTGGACAATTGTATAATGAATTTAGGTCAAAGGGAGCGATAATTGCATACGAACCAAGAATAGCACCCATGGGAAATAGTCAGTGGAAACATTTTGCTGTTAAGGACCTGGATGGATATGTCATTGTCTTTGGTGGAAGTGATTAAGCTATCGGGACACGATAGTTGAATAAATTGTTTAGCAGGCTGCTTAAGCCTGCTTATTTTATTGAACTAACTGGCAGCATAGTTAAAGATCATACTCGGTGAACCGTACCACAAGTAACAGCAAGTTTTTTGGAGAATCAAATGTGTTTTAGAAGGGGAAATATGGATAGTAATCGAAATGTTATTTTATGCCTTTTAATACGATTCAGAAACCGAAAGGAGAAACGAAATGAGCGAACTAGGCGTTAAAGATAACACGTGTAGAGTGGTCAAAAGAGGATTCTCAGCAGTTGGAACAAGGCATGAAGCGAAGTATTCAGAATACCCAACCGTAATTCCGCAATCATTTGACTCTTTAATAAGTCGTATGGAGGAAATCCAAAATCGAACTGGTGAAAAATTGGCTCTATACGAACCAGGTAATTATGCACCCGATAACCTTGGAACCTACTATACAACCGCTCAAGTCACATAGATTGGTTCTATTCCACAAGGAATGGTAAGCCAGACCACTCCTGTATGCACTTATGCTGTCTATACGCACAAAGGTGAGATTTGGAAAATAAGTGATGCTTATGGTTCTCTTAACCGTTGGATTGATGAGAATGGATACAAACATAGTAAAGGTTGGGTAGTGGAGTTGATGGACGAAAGATTTAATCCGACTTCACCTGATAGTGAGCTAGAGATATATACGCCAATCGAAGAGAAATAGTCGATGAAAGAGGAGTGACCCTGCAAACCACCGTTTGTGGGTTTTTCTACGTTCTGGCATGAATCAATATCTTTATTTATTCCGCTAACGGGACACGATAGTTCAATAGCAACAAGAAGGCAGCCGATTATCGATCGGTTGCTTTTTTCATTATACTAACGGGCAGGATAGTACTGAAAATTTATTCCTATTAGTCGAAAGTTATATGGGTTCATAATTTAAAATAAATGAGGTGTGTTTTTTGAAAGATATTTTGACCGCAAATTCACCGAGTACTCTGGCAGTATGTTCAAGACTTACCGAAAGCGGTGGAATGGTATTCGGACATATTCGGCATTCAGTCCTCGCTATTAAATTATTTTGTGATAAACGAGGAAAAATAATATATCTAGTCTGCGAGGAGTGAACTTATTGAGGAAGACGATTTTAGCAATTTTAATACCAGTAATATCTTTGACCCGAGTAGTAATTCAGCTTTCGGCAATGGAACATTACCTAAATCAAATACAACTTTTCTGCAAGAAGCCTTATTTACAGAACTTCACGTTAGTTAAACGAACAAGGAGTAGATTGCCGCGGCAGTTGCTCCTTGTTTTATTGAGTTATTGGGCAGATTTGTTCAATAACAACGTACAATATTTTAGGAATTATGGGAATGCTAACGTGACAATTGATTGAAAGGATATTTTTCATATGAAAACGATAAAAATCCTTCTCTTCATAACGTCTTTGTTTAGCTTGATACCGTTCCAAACGTATGCTTCACAACCAAACGAAGAATCAACGAACAGTGATTTAATACTAACGTTGTTGACACCTTACATATCGAAAGAGATCGAGAAGTATTACGACAAGACACTCAAGTATCCCCCAACTTATGCACCGTGGTTTGGAACCGAAATGACAGTTATAAGAACCAAACCAAGACGATATGAGTTTCTTGTTACGGTTAAAGCTGAACCATACGTCGGAGCTCATAACTCTGTGGGAGTAGACGAAATTACTTTTTTGGTTAGCGTTACAGGTGGTGTTAAGACAATAGAATACGTTCATCTAAAGGATTACAAACTTCCACCACATCTATCGAATTACTATCGGTGACAGCGTTAAAAAAGTCCAAGTTGCACAGATGAAGTTACGGCGGTAATTGACGAGCTAACTCTTGGTATCCTTCGCTAAAGCTAACTGGACACTATAGCTCAATAAACTCACTAACAAAGGCTGCCGGCATAATCGGTAGCATTTATTCACCTAATGGGCAGGATAGTGTAATCCCTTCACGAATACTTCGTGTATGGATTTTTTGCAAAGATTAGTAAAAACTCAAAGCAAATCCTTTATCAAAACAAATATCCAAAGAAAGGAATATTCAAATGACAAATGAAGAATTCCTTGAGATGAAACAACGAGTTGGTTGGGGAGAAGAGTTCCTTTTATACCATAAAGACGAGGGATATTGGATTAGCCGGAACTCTCAGGGAGTCTATTTTACAAGGAATGTAGATGGCTATACACAAGATTTCAAAACCTCGGAAGAATTATTTGAAAATGCCAAAATCGGAGAACAATATTTTAAAGAACTATTGCAAGAAATTGAATGGTAGGCTAGTAGCTTCAATGTAGCCAAGACATCATATTCACGTTTCAGGCATTCGGCAATATTTATTACACTAACGGAACACTAAAGTTCAAAAGTAAAGGCTACCGGAAATGGTAGCCTTGTTTATTTTATTTTTCCTTTCTCTAAGTATTGAATTCCAGACCAGCCAGATAAATCCGCACTATGAAGGTGAAATTCAATAAATAAACATTTCATCGAGGTAAACAACAAATAATGCGATCGAATAAGCGGTAATATACTGGGTGTTGCTATGCTATGAATACATAAATTCCTGTTTAATCGTGTTAAACAGTCACCTATCGTCTTTCGTAACAGATTGATCGGTAAACCGAGAACCTTCCGTTATCCAGCTTAGCTGTACAATCATGACGGCTTTGTTGAGCTAACGGGCAGGTTAACGTAGTGTCGGATGAAAAACATTTACAAATTGTTACATACTACGATATGTTTAATATGGGTATTATTTCTAAATATTGATCTATATCAAAGATGATGGTGGGGTATAAAAATGAACGAAGCAATGAGTGAGCGACTTATTAGACGGGTGTGCTGTAATTATATTCCCGTCACTGACACCAAGAAATCTGCCGAATGGTACGTAAAACATTTTAAATTTAATTGGAACGGCGATGCAGGTCCTGAGAGCAGTGCCATGCTTTACATGCGTGAAGGCGCAATTTTTTTAATACCTGTTAAGGATAGAAAAACGTTAAGCTTCCTCACTAAGGGAGAAGATGGATCAGATTTCGAAATGTTTACAATGAATTATGAAGTAGATGAAGAAGTAATTGATTCTCTATACCAAAGTTTGAAAGAAGATGGAGCGGTATTGACTGACTTAATTGATGAGGGTAACTGCGGTAGAAGCTTTCACTTCAGAGATTTGGACGGGCATAAGTTTTCTGTAGTCACTCCTTATAAAGGATGAGAAAACATCAGCATCTCAGAGTTCATCCGGCATGGTTAAACTAACGTGCAGTTTAGCGTGGTGAATTTCTGGAAGGAATCCTTTACAAACGAACGTACATTCGCTACCATAATATGGATGAAAATACCATTCA
>Ga0209025_1003736_pt1 | contig 13958 bp, 10 predicted proteins | sample AraplaMF_Col_mLB_FD_184256 | JGI IMG/M metagenome (GOLD analysis project Ga0209025, IMG submission 184256) | Arabidopsis root microbial communities from the University of North Carolina, USA - plate scrape MF_Col_mLB (SPAdes) (version 2) | ecosystem: Host-associated > Plants > Roots > Endosphere... | reverse complement strand
GCGCTTCGCGCTCGTGCTGCTTGGCGTTGAGCACTTCGTGGTGGATGCCGGCGTCGCGCAGCTGCTGGCTGAGCATTTCCGACACTTCGATCGAGGTGGTGCCGACCAGCACCGGCTGCTTGCGGGCGTTGGCGTCCTTGATCTCGGCCAGCACCGCGCGGTACTTGCCGGCGCGGTTGAGGAACACCGCGTCGGCGTGGTCCTTGCGCTGCACCGGCTTGTGGGTCGGGATCACGATCACTTCCAGGCCGTAGATGCTCTGGAACTCGTAGGCCTCGGTGTCGGCCGTGCCGGTCATGCCGGACAGCTTGTTGTACATGCGGAACAGGTTCTGGAAGGTGATGCTCGCCAGCGTCTGGTTCTCGCGCTGGACCGGCACGCCTTCCTTCGCCTCGACCGCCTGGTGCAGGCCGTCGGACCAGCGACGGCCGGCCAGGGTGCGGCCGGTGAACTCGTCGACGATCACCACTTCGCCGTCGCGGACGATGTAATCGACGTCGCGCTGGTAGATGGCGTGCGCGCGCATGGCGGCATTGAGGTGGTGGACCACGCCCAGGTTCTGCGCGCCGTACAGCGAATCGTCCTCACCCTGCAGGATGCCGGCCTGGCGCAGCAGCGCCTCGGCGTGCTCCTGGCCGGATTCCGACAGGTGCACCTGCTTGCTCTTCTCGTCGACCCAGTAGTCGCCCTCGCCTTCTTCCGTGGCCTGGCGGATCAGGTTCGGGACGAGGCGGTTGACCTTGATGTACAGCTCCGGCGATTCGTCGGCCGGGCCGGAGATGATCAGCGGCGTGCGTGCCTCGTCGATCAGGATCGAGTCGACCTCGTCGACGATCGCGTAATTGAGGCCGCGCTGGAAACGGTCTTCCTTCGACAGCGCCATGTTGTCGCGCAGGTAGTCGAAGCCGAACTCGTTGTTGGTGCCGTAGGTGATGTCGCTGGCGTAGGCGGCGTGCTTGTCGCTGTGCGGCATGCCCGGGTAGACCACGCCGACGCTCAGGCCGAGCCAGTTGTACACGCGACCCATCCACGCCGAGTCGCGGCGGGCCAGGTAGTCGTTGACCGTGACCACGTGGACGCCCTTGCCTTCCAGGGCGTTGAGGTAGACCGGCAGCGTTGCCACCAGGGTCTTGCCCTCGCCGGTGCGCATCTCGGCGATCTTGCCCAGGTGCAGGACCATGCCGCCGATCAGCTGGACGTCGTAATGGCGCATGCCCAGGACGCGGCGCGAGGCCTCGCGGCAGACGGCAAACGCCTCGGGCAGCAGCTTGTCGAGCGACTCGCCGTCGGCAATGCGCTTCTGGAATTCGCCGGTCTTGGCCTGCAGCTCAGCATCGCTGAGCTTCTCCATCTGCGGCTCGAGGGCGTTGATCTTGACGACGGAGCGTTGCAGTTGACGCAGCAGGCGATCGTTGCGACTACCGAAAACGCGGGTAAGCAGGCTGTTGAGCATGTACGGGTCCGGAAAGCGGAACAGGGGAACCAGCAGGCGGGACGCACTCAGAGTGCGGGTCCGCCAGCAAGTTCCCCGGAAGGAGGTCGGCTGGAAATGAAATCGGGGCGCCGTGCGCCCCGATCGCATCGAGCCTGAACTGTGGCCAGTCCGATTGTACCGTGGGGGCGAGGTCCGGTGCTTGCAAGGCGCCGGCGGCCCTCATCCCGGCCCACTCCCGCAAGAGGGAGTGGAGGCAGACGGCATCAGCCCTTGATCTGGACCTTCAGCGGCGACTGCTGGCTGAGGAAGTTGCGCGGATTGACCACGCGGCCGTTCTCCCACACCTCGAAGTGCACATGGGCACCGGTGGAGCGGCCCGTCGAACCGGCCTTGGCGATTTCCTGCCCGGCACGGACCAGCTCGCCGACCTTGTGGGTCAGGCGCGAATTGTGGGCATAGCGGGTGACGTAGCCATTGCCGTGGTCGACCTCGATCACGTTGCCGTAGCCCGAGCGGACGCCCGAGTAGCTGACCACGCCATCGGCCACGGCCAGGACCGGGTCACCGACGTTGGCCTTGAAGTCCAGGCCCTTGTGGTTGGCGTGGCCGCCGTTGAACGGATCGGCGCGACCGCCGAAGCCGGAGGTGATGTAGCTGCCGGCGATCGGCTCGCGGCCCGGGACCGCGTTCATGTCGAGCTGGCGGTTGAACAGCAGCGACTCGAGCACCGAGAGCTGCTCGCCCGAGGCCTTGAACTGCTGGCCCAGGGTGGCCATGCCTTCGTCCAGCTCGGACTTGGTCATGTCGCGGACCGGACCGACACCACCGATGCCGACCGGCTTGTCGAAATCGAACTCGCCGTCCTGGAGCTGGCCGATGCGGGTCAGGCGCTCACCGAGGGCGTTGAGGCGGTTGGCCTCGGCCTGGAGCTCGCCCATGCGGGCGGCCAAGGCATTGATCTCGCGCTGGGCGTCACGGCGGGTGGCCGCGATCAGCGCTTCCTGGTTGTCAGCCTTGCTGCGCAGCAGGGCGTTGTCGGCAATGCCGGCGCCTGCACCGATCGCCGCGCCGCCGCCGAGCAGAAGGGCGATGGCCAGGGCGGGACGCTGCGCTCCCCAGTAACCGGCCTGCTGCAACCAATGCGACAGCTGGGCGCGGGTTTTGTTTACGATGGATGGATAGGTCATGTCTTATGTCTGATTCCAAGCCCAGGAACCCCAAGAGAGGTCCATCGACTCCGCAAGCCGCGCTGGATGCGCTGCTGGCCGAGCCCGCTGGTGGCCCAATTCGTCGTGCCTTGTGGCTCGAACAACTGGACCTACGGTTACGCCCACACCTGCCCCCGTCTCTGGCCGCGCATGCGCGGCTGGCCAACTACGAACGAGGCAGGCTCGTGTTTGTCGTCGACGCCCCGGTATGGCGTGCCAGGTTGCGGCTCGCTGCCCCGGAACTGCTCGACGCGGCCCGTTCCGTCGGGCTGGATGCGGCTGAACTGATCGTCAAAACGACAACTCCGACGACTGCCTCCCCACAATCGGATCGGAAAGCCAAACCCATCTCAGCGACTGCACTGCTAGCACTGCAGGCCGCTTTGGCATCCCTCAAGGATCCGGACGCTGCCGATTCCTAGGGGGTGCCGCCGAACCAGGTGGACCTTGGCAGACTTGTTGCCGGGTCCATCGATTGGCTGCGGTCGGGGCATGCTAAAGGCCCAACCCTTTGAATTTGTTAAAGGGTTAGAAACAATTTGATAGGTTTCCGTTAAAGAATTGTTAAAGCGTCACGTGATGTTCACGTCTGTGACGTCCTTCCAATTCATGTAAACGTTTGCCGCATCGGGCGGCAAGGCGCAGCTCAGGCGGTGGCGGGCACGCCGTAGGCGACCGGTGCCGGGGTGGCATCGGTTTCACTGAACGTCACTTCATCCCACGCTGAACGCTCGGCGAGCAGCGCGCGGACCAGCTTGTTGTTGAGCGCGTGGCCCGACTTGAAGCCGACGTAGGTGCCGATGACCGGGTGGCCGGCCAGGTAAAGGTCGCCGACCGCGTCGAGGATCTTGTGGCGGACGAACTCGTCGGCGTAGCGCAGGCCGTCGTCATTGAGGACGCGGAATTCGTCGAGGACGATCGCGTTGTCCATCGAGCCGCCCAGGCCCAGGTTGCGCTCGCGCATGTACTCCAGGTCGCGCATGAAGCCAAAGGTGCGGGCGCGGCTGACTTCCTGGATGTAGTTGGCGGTGGAGAACTCCACCACCGCGCGCGACTGCGAGGCCGGGATGGCCGGGTGGTCGAACTGCACGGTGAAGTCCAGGCGGAAGCCGTCGTACGGCTCGAAACGCGCGACCTTGTCGCCGTCGCGCACTTCCACCGGGCGCTTGATGCGGATGAAACGCTTGGGCGCTTCCTGCTCGGCGATACCGGCCGACTGCAGCAGGAACACGAACGGGCCCGAGGAGCCGTCCATGATCGGCACTTCGGCCGCGGACAGCTCCACATAGATGTTGTCGATGCCCAGCCCGGCCAGGGCCGACAGCAGGTGCTCGACCGTCTGGATCTTGGCGGGGCCGCAGGTCAGGCCCGTGCACAACGTGGTCTCGGTGACCAGTTCGGCGCTGGCAGGCACTTCCACCACCGGGTCGAGATCGACGCGGCGGAACACGATGCCGGTATCGACGGGAGCCGGGCGCAGGGTGAGGAAAACCTTCTCACCGCTGTGCAGGCCGACGCCGGTGGCGCGGATCACGTTCTTGAGGGTGCGCTGGCGCAGCATCTGGGAAAACCTGTCGGGGGCAGACCTGGCAGGGACATCACTGTCAGGGACACAACTTCGCGGACATCGCTATCAGAGACTGGGACGCATGCATCCATGCGCGTCCGGGATATTTAAGGCCACGGGCAGGCAGATGCAATTCATTCCCACCTGAACGGCGCGAAAGAATACCACCGGGCAGCCTGAACCTTAACGGAAATCCGTCACTGTCCGGCCTTGCGGGCCGGGCAAGATGGCCGGTCGACCCGCTTTCGCGGGGTCGACCGGCCTAAAGCCTCGAAAGAGAGACCCAAGGGACTGCAGAGACGACGACGTTCTTGCGCCTCCCCCTGCTCGCAGGGGGAGGTTGGGACGGTGTCGCTGGGCTCAGTCCGCCTGGCGGCGCAGGAACGCCGGGATGTCCAGGTAGCTGCTGTCGCTGCCGAAGTCGGCCACGGCCGGCGAGGACGACGGCTCGGCCGAGCGTGCAGACGTGCTGCCGCGCAGGCTGTTGCCGAAGCTCGGACGGACCGGGGCGGCCATGTCTTCCATCGCGCCGAATTCCGGCTGGCCGGTGGTGGCATTGCGCACCAGGGTGATCGGGGCGCGCAGGGCTTCCTTCTCGCTGCCGCGGACCGACTGGCGCGAGACGGCACGGTTGAGGCCGGTGGCGACCACGGTGACCTTGACCTCGTCCTGCATGTCCGGATCGAGCACGGTGCCGATGACGACGGTGGCGTCTTCGGACGCGAAGTTCTCGATGGTGCGACCGACTTCGTCGAACTCGGCCATCGTGAAGTCCGGACCGGCGGTGATGTTGACCAGGATGCCGTTGGCGCCGGACAGGTTGACGTCGTCGAGCAGCGGGTTCTGGATCGCCGACTCGGCGGCGGCCTGCGCGCGGTCGTCGCCGCGTGCCGAGCCGGTGCCCATCATCGCCAGGCCCATCTCGCTCATCACGGTGCGCACGTCGGCGAAGTCGACGTTGATCAGGCCCGGGCGGACGATCAGGTCGGCGATGCCCTGCACGGCGCCGAGCAGCACGTCATTGGCGGCGCGGAAGGCCTGGATCATCGTGGCGTTGCGGCCGAGGACGGTGATCAGCTTTTCGTTCGGGATGGTGATCAGCGAGTCGCAGTGGTGGCTCAGTTCCTCGATGCCCTTGAGCGCGACCTGCATGCGGCGGCGACCCTCGAACGGGAACGGCTTGGTGACCACGGCGACGGTCAGGATGCCCATCTCCTTGGCCAGCTGCGCGACCACCGGCGCGGCGCCGGTACCGGTGCCACCGCCCATGCCAGCGGTGATGAACACCATGTCGGCGCCGGTCAGTGCATCCATGATGCGCTCGCGGTCTTCCAGCGCGGCCTGGCGGCCGACTTCGGGGTTGGCGCCAGCACCGAGACCCTTGGTCACGTTGCTGCCGAGCTGCAGCTGCAGCTTGGCGCCGCAGTTCTTGATCGCCTGCGCGTCGGTGTTGGCGGTGATGAATTCCACGCCATCGACATTGCCGCTGACCATGTGCGCAACGGCGTTGCCGCCGCCACCGCCTACGCCAACAACCTTGATCACCGCGTTCGGGGCCATCTTTTCAACCAGTTCGAAATGTGCCATGTCGTCGTCCTCGTTATGTGTTGCTAGTTATGTGTCGTGTTGCTTTCGAAATACTGGGTGCTGCCTGCCGCTCTTCGCCTTCGCCTCGCCTGCCCGCTTGTCCAACCCGTGTTTGCCGCGGTCCTGACCATCGTCAGAACTCGCCGCGATACCAGTTCTTGAGCTTGCTGAAGAAGCTGCCGGCGCGACCGGTGGAGATCACCGGGCGACGCGGGTGCTCGATCTGGCTGCCCATCAACAACAGGCCCACGCCGGTGGCATGCACCGGGTTGCCGACCACTTCGCCCAGACCGGTCACGTGCTGCGGGATGCCCACGCGCACCGGCATCTGCAGCATTTCCTCGGCCAGCTCGACCACGCCTTCCATCTTTGCCGCGCCGCCGGTCAGGACCATGCCGGCGCGGACGTGGTGCTCGAAGCCGCTGCGGCGCAGTTCGGCCTGGACCATCTCGAAGATTTCCTCGTAGCGCGCCTGCACTGCCTGCGCCAGCGAGGCACGCGGCATGCGCCGCGGCGGACGGTCGCCGACGCTGGGCACCTGGATCGATTCCTCGGCGGTCGCCATCTGCGCCAGCGCGCAGGCGTAGCGGACCTTGATCTGCTCGGCCTCCGGCGTCGGCGTGCGCAGCATGTGGGCGATGTCCTCGGTGACCTTGTCGCCGGCGATCGGCAGGCTCGCGCTGTGCGCGATCGCACCGCCGACGAACACGGCGATGTCGGTGGTGCCCGCGCCGATGTCGACCAGGATCACGCCGAGCTCGCGCTCGTCGGAGGTCAGCACCGCCTGGCTGGAGGCCAGCACGCTCAGCACGAGGTCGTCGATCTGCAGGCCGCAGCGCTGCACGCACTTGCTGATGTTGGCCGCGGCCGACTGCGCGCACACCACCAGGTGCGCATGCACCTCCAGGCGCACGCCGGTCATGCCGACGGGGTTGCGGATGCCGTCCTGCGAATCGTCGAGCACGTAGTCGCGCGGGATCGCGTGCAGGATCTTCTGGTCGGCGGGGATGGCCACGGCCTTCGCGGCTTCGAGCACGCGGTCGAGATCGCCGTAGGTGACCTCGCCGTCGCGGATCGGGGCGATGCCCTGCGAGTTGCGGCACTGCACGTGGTTGCCGGAGATCGAGGCGTAGACCGAGCGGATCTCGCAGCCGGCCATCAGCTCGGCTTCCTCGATCGCGCGCTGGATCGACTGCACGGTCGATTCGATGTCGACGACCACGCCGCGCTTGAGCCCGCGCGACTCGTGCGAACCAATGCCGATCACCTCGATCGGGTTGCCCGGCGAATACTCGCCGACCAGCGCCACCACTTTCGAGGTGCCGATGTCGAGTCCAACGATCAGCGACTTGTCGCCCTTGCGATTCATATTTGTCCTTGCGGTTGCTGCGGCACGGCCGCCGGCGCCGGGACCGGCGCCCACGTCAGTGCAAAACCATTGGTGTAGCGAAGGTCGGCGCGCTTGAGCACCTGCGTCTGCTGCGCCATCAGCTGCGGCATCAGGCGCACGAAGCGTCCGATGCGTGCGCGCGCTTCGCTGCGTCCGACCACGATCTGCGCGCCGTTGTCGAGGCCGAGCGTCCAGCTGCCACGCGGATCGAGCGCGATTTCCTTGACGTCCAGGCCGATCGGCGCGAACTGCGCGCGCGATTCGTTGTAGAGCTCCACCACTTCCGCCACGCGCGTGTGCGGACCACCCAGTTGCGGCAGGCCCGCCGGCACTTCGACGCCCTTGGCCGGGAACAGCTTGCCCTGCTGCGACAGCAGCAGGTCCTTGTCCCAGCGCGCGAACGGGCGGTGCTCGACCACGATCACTTCCAGCACGTCCGGCCAGCGCTTGCGCACCTGTGCATGCTCGACCCACGGCAGCTTCGACACCGCGTCCTGCGCCGCGGCTAGGTCGACGGCAAAGAATCCACGTTGCGCATACGGCATGACCGTGCGGCGCAGCAGCGCCTCGTCAACGCGCTCGAACTGGCCGGTAGCGCGCAGCTTCTGCAGCGGCCACTGGCTCGCACCGATCCAGCCGTTGAGCACGGCCACGATCGGCAGCACGACCAGTGCCAGCGCGAGGATCCAGCCAACGAGGCGAAGCATGGCGTTCACGCCGATGCACCTCCGGCAGCCTGGGCGAGGCTCGACTCGAGCACGCGCCAGCACAGTTCATCGAACTCGATGCCGACCTGGCGCGCGGCCTTGGGCACCAGCGAGTGGCTGGTCATGCCCGGGGCAGTGTTCACTTCGAGCAGGTACAGGGCGCCGGTGCTGCGGTCGCGCATGAAGTCGACGCGGCCCCAGCCATGGCAACCGGCGGAGACGAAGGCCTCCTGCGCCAGGCGGCGGATGGTGTCTTCCTCTGCACCCTCCAGGCCCGGGCACAGGTACTGCGTGTCGTCGGCGATGTACTTGGCGTGGTAGTCGTACCACTCGCCCTTGGGGACGATGCGGATCGACGGCAGCGCCACGTGGCGGCCACCGATGAGCAGCATCGGCACGGTCAGTTCCTCGCCATCGATCAGCTGCTCCATCAGCAGCTCGCCCGGGTAGTGGGCGGCATGCTCGACGGCGGCATCGAGGTCGGCGTCGGCAAGCACGCGCGACACACCGACGCTGGAGCCTTCGCTCGACGGCTTGATGAACACCGGCAGGCCGAGTTCGCGCGCGGCGGCATGCACGTCGGCGCCCGGCGACAGGCGCACGTAGCGCGGCGTCGGCAGGCCTTCGCTCAGCCAAACCTGCTTGGTGCGGATCTTGTCCATCGTCAGCGCCGAGCCGAGCACGCTGGAACCGGTGTACGGAACACCGAGTGCCTCGCAAAGACCTTGCAGGACGCCGTCTTCGCCGCCGCCCTTGTTGCCATGCAGGATGTTGAACACGCGATCCACACTGCCGGCGCGGATCGCGTCGACCAGGGCCGGAATACCGTCGACCGCGAACGCGTCGATGCCGCGCGAGCGCAGCGCCTCGAGCACGTTGCGACCGGAGTCGAGCGAGACCTCGCGCTCGGCGCTGGTGCCGCCCATGAGCACGGCAACGCGGCCGAACACGGCGGGATCGCTGACCTGGGCCGGACCGATCGGGAACTGCGCGCTCACTTCCTGTCTCCGTTGGTGGACCCGTTGGAGGATCCGTTCGAGGTGCCGTTGAATCCGTTGGCTGCGATCTGCTGCGCGGCGTAGCCGATGTCGCCGGCGCCCATCATCAGCAGCAGGTCACCGTCGTTGAGCACGTCCGGCAGCACGCTGGCGAGGGCGCCGGCGCCGCTCACGACGATGGGATCGATGCGGCCGCGCGCGCGGATCGCACGCGCCAGCGACTTGGCATCGGCACCGGCAATCGGTGCTTCGCCGGCCGGATAGACCTCGGTCAGCACCAGCACGTCGACGCTGGACAGCACCGCGGCGAACTCGTCGAACAGGTCGCGGGTGCGGCTGTAGCGGTGCGGCTGGAAGGCCACGACCAGGCGCTTGTCGGACCAGCCGCCACGCGCGGCGGCGAACACCGCCTCGAGTTCCTTCGGGTGGTGGCCGTAGTCATCCACCAATTGCACCTTCGCGCCCTTGGCCGTGGTCGGGCTGCCGAGCAGGTTGAAGCGGCGGCCGACGCCGGCGAATCCGGCCAACGCGCGCGCGATTGCTTCGGCACTGACGCCCAGCTGCCACGCCACCGAGGCCGCGGCCAGCGCGTTCTGCACGTTGTGGCGGCCCGGCAGCGCCAGCGTCACCGGCGTGCGCGTCGCATCGGGCAGGCACAGGGTGAAGCGCATGTTCGGGCCGTCCTGCTCGACGTCCTCGGCACGCACGTCGGCCACATCGCTGAAGCCGTAGGTCATGACGTGGCGCGGCGTCTTTGCCGCCAGCGCCGCCACTTCCGGGTCGTCGATACACAGCACGGCCAGGCCGTAGAACGGCAGGCGGTGCATGAATTCCTCGAAGGCCGACTGGACGTTGGCGAAGTCGCCGCCGTAGTTCTCCAGGTGGTCGGCATCGATGTTGGTGACGATCGCGATCTGCGGATTCAGGCGCAGGAAGCTGCCATCGCTTTCGTCGGCCTCGGCAACCAGCCAGTCGCCGGTGCCCAGGCGTGCGTTGGCGCCGGCGGCAAGCAGCTGGCCACCGATCACGAAGGTCGGGTCGATGCCGCCCTCGGCGAGCACGCTGGCCGCCAGCGACGTGGTGGTGGTCTTGCCGTGCGTGCCGGCCACCGCGATGCCGCGCTTGAAGCGCATCAGCTCGGCCAGCATCTCCGCGCGCGGCACCACCGGGATGCGCTGTGCACGCGCTTCCATCAGCTCGGGGTTGTCGGCGCGGATCGCGCTCGACACCACGACGCAGTCGGCACCGAGCACGTTCGCGGCGGCGTGGCCGCGCTGCACGTTGATGCCGAGCGCGGCCAGGCGGCGCGTCACGGCATTGTCGGCGTTGTCGGAACCGGAGACCTGGTAGCCCAGCGTGCCCATCACTTCGGCAATACCGCTCATGCCGACGCCGCCGATGCCGACGAAGTGCACGCGCGGGAATGCTTTGGCGAGGTCGCCGGTGTGCTGCAGGCGGCGACGCAGGGCGGTACTCATGGCGTGTTTCCGTGGAGCTGATTGAGGGTGAAGGTCATGGCGATCACGGCACGACCTCCATGACGGCATCGGCGACGCGCTTGGCGGCGTCGGGACGCGCGATCGCGTGCGCGCTTTGCGCCAGCTGCAGCAATGCGCCGCGCTCGCCGAGGATTTCGATCGTGGCCGAGATGCGGTCGCCGAGGTCGTTGCCGATGCCCTGCGGCACCAGGAACGCGGCGCCGCGATCGACCAGGTACTGCGCGTTCTTGGTCTGGTGGTCGTCGACCGCCTGCGGGAAAGGCACCAGCACGCTGCCGACACCGACCGCGCACAACTCGGCCAGCGTCAGCGCGCCGGCGCGGCAGATCACCAGGTCGGCCCAGCCATAGGCCGCGGCCATGTCGGCGATGAACGGCTCGACCGATGCATTGACGCCGGCCTTGGCGTACGCCTGCTCGGCTTCCTCGCGCATCTTCTCGCCGCTCTGGTGGCGCACTTCGCAGGCCAGGCGCCCGCGCAGGCCGGCGATGGCCTTGGGCATCGCCGTGTTCAATGCGCGCGCACCCTGGCTGCCGCCAAGCACGAGCAGGCGGATGGGGCCAGTGCGCGTGGCGAAGCGACCGCTAGGCGGCATCACCGCGGCGATCTCGCTGCGCACCGGATTGCCGACCACTTCTTCCTTGAGGTTCGGGAACGTGCCCGGGAAACCCGTGAGCACGTGGCGGGCGAAACGCGCCAGCACGCGGTTGGTCAGGCCAGGCGCGCGGTTCTGTTCGTGCACGAGCAGCGGGATGCCGGCGATGCGCGCGGCGATGCCACCGGGGCCAGCCGCATAGCCGCCAAAGCTGACGACGGCACGCGGCTGGCGCTCGCGCAGCGTCTGCAATGCAGCGCGCACGGCGCCGATCAGGCGGAACGGCGTCGCCAACATCGTGGTGATGCCCTTGCCGCGCATGCCGCTGACCGCGATCGTGTCGATGGCGATGTCGTGCTGCGGCACCAGGCGCGTTTCCATCCCGCCTTCGGCACCGAGCCACAGCACCGGCACGCCGCGTTCCTTGAGTTCGCGCGCGACGGCCAGGCCCGGGAAGATATGCCCACCGGTGCCGCCGGCGAGGATCATCACCGGATGCAGGTCGGAGTCGGTCGCAGCAACCTTCACGCGATCCTCCCGAGGGTGGGTTCGACGCGCTGGCGCAGGCGGCTGGTGCCGCGCACGTCGCCGCGCTTGGCATGCGCTGCGGCCACGGGCGCCGGAGCAGGCGTCGTCGGCGACGGCGAAGCGACCGGCGGCGGCGTGGTTTCGTTGCGCACGCGGGCGACCTGGCGCTGGGCGCGGTCGAGTTCGTAGGACACGCGCAGCAGCAGGCCCAGTGCGGCGCAGGTCATGATCACGCTCGAGCCGCCGTAGGACACCATCGGCAAGGTCAGACCCTTGGTGGGCAGCAGGCCGAGGTTGACGCCGATCGAGACGAAGCTCTGCAGGCTCATCCACAGCGCGATGCCGAAGGCGCAGTAGCCGGCGAAATGGCGGCGCATCTCGACGCACTTCAGGCCCAGCCAGAACGCGCGGCCGGCCAGGCCGGCGTACAGCGCAACCACCGTGCACACGCCGAGGAAGCCGAACTCTTCGGCGATCACGGCCATGATGAAGTCGGTATGCGCCTCGGGCAGATACGACAGCTTCTGCACCGATGCGCCGAGGCCGACGCCGATCCATTCGCCGCGACCCACTGCCATCAGGGCGTTGGTCAGCTGGTAGCCGGTCTTGAACGGGTCCTGCCACGGATCGAGGAACGAGGTCAGGCGGGTGACGCGGTAGGGCTCGGCGATGGCCACGATCGCCAGCACCGGCAGGCCGATCAGCACCGGGCCGAACATGCGCGGCATGTTGACGCCACCGAGCACGAGCATGCCGGCGGTGACGGCCAGGATCAGCGACGACGACCCGAAGTCCGGCTGCAGCAGCAACAGCACCACCAGGCCGACGGCGACGCCGATCGGCTTGAGCATCGCGCCCCAGGTAGCGGTGACTTCCTCGCTGTAACGCTTGAGGTAGCTGGCCAGCCAGACGATGTAGAGCAGCTTCACCGCCTCGACTGCCTGGAAGTTCGACACGCCCAGGTTCAACCAGCGCCGCGCGCCGTTGACGCTGCGGCCGATGCCCGGCACGAACACCGCGATCAGCAGCACGAAGCAGACCAGCAGCAGCCACTGGTTGTGCTGCTCGATGGTCTTGAGCTCGGTGCGCATCACCCACAGCGCCATGACCAGGCCAATGGCGAGGAACACGACGTGGCGGCTCAGGAAGTAGAACGGACCGACGTCGTGGCCGTCGGCAACGCCGATCGATGCCGAGCCGACCATGACCACGCCCAGGCAGGCGAGCGCGCACGAGATGCCCAGCAGCCACGGATCGAAGTGGCCGCCGATGGCGTCGAGGCGGGTTGCCTGGCGAGTGGTCGAGAGGTCGGTCATCAGCGCACCTTCAACGTCGCCAGGCCGACCAGGACGAGGACCACCGAGATGATCCAGAAGCGCACGATCACGCGCGGCTCCGGCCAGCCCTTGAGCTCGAAGTGGTGGTGGATCGGCGCCATGCGGAAGACGCGCTTGCCGGTGAGCTTGAACGAGCCCACCTGGATCATCACCGACAGCGTCTCGATCACGAAGATGCCGCCCATGATCACCAGCACCAGTTCCTGGCGCACGATGACCGCGATCGTGCCGAGCACGGCGCCCAGCGCCAGTGCGCCGATGTCGCCCATGAACACCATCGCCGGGTAGGTGTTGAACCACAGGAAGCCCAGGCCGGCGCCGGCAATGGCCGCGCAGATGATCACCAGCTCACCGGCACCCGGCACCGCCGGAATCTGCAGGTACTTGGAGAACTCGGCATGGCCCGACGCGTAGGCGAAGATGCCGAGCGCGCAGGCGACCAGCACCGTGGGCATGATCGCCAGGCCGTCGAGACCGTCGGTCAGGTTGACCGCGTTGGAGAAGCCGACGATCCAGAAGTAGGCGATGGCCACGAAGCCGATGCCGGCCAGCGGCAGCGCGATCGACTTGAAGAACGGCACATAGAAGGTCGTCGCCGCCGGCACGTCGGCATACAGATAGAGGTACAGGCCGGCGGCGAGGCCGAACACCGACTGCGCCAGGTACTTCCAGCGCGACTTCAGTCCGTTCGGGTCGCGGCGCACGATCTTGATCCAGTCGTCGTACCAGCCGATCGCGCCGAAGGCGAGCATCACCAGCAGCACGGTCCAGACGTACTTGTTGCGCAGGTCGCCCCACAGCAGCACCGAGGCCATCACCGTGATCAGGATCAGCGCACCGCCCATGGTCGGCGTGCCGGCCTTGGAGAAGTGCGACTGCGGGCCGTCCTTGCGGATCGGCTGGCCGCCCTTGAGCTGGCCGAGGCGACGGATCACCGCCGGGCCCCACCACAGCGACAGCGCCAGCGCGGTCAGCGCGCTGAGAATGCCGCGGAAGGTCAGGTAACTGAAAAGACCGAACAGGCTCTGCAGTTGTTCCAGCCAGCGAGTGAGTTCAAGCAGCATCGGGATTCCCCTTCTTGTCCGTGCCGGCCAACGCCGTCACGAT
>Ga0209025_1003733_pt1 | contig 13964 bp, 11 predicted proteins | sample AraplaMF_Col_mLB_FD_184256 | JGI IMG/M metagenome (GOLD analysis project Ga0209025, IMG submission 184256) | Arabidopsis root microbial communities from the University of North Carolina, USA - plate scrape MF_Col_mLB (SPAdes) (version 2) | ecosystem: Host-associated > Plants > Roots > Endosphere... | reverse complement strand
GCCATTCATGAAAGGGATTCGCCAAATGGCGGAGAGTCTAGTGAGCGGTGTGAAAACAAGTGATGCTGCGTATAAACCGCATAACTTGCTGAACAGTCGTTGTCCAGAATGTGGCGAGAAGATGATGGAGAAGAAGGGGAAGCGCGGTAAAATGCTCGTCTGCTCCAGCGGGGACTGCAGTTACCGGAGATCCGGCGAGAAGCAGCTTTCCAATCGACGTTGTCCACAATGCCATAAGAAGATGGAACTGAAAGACGGGAAAGCTGGCAAGTATGTACAATGTCTTGGATGTAATGTTATCGAAGTGCTAGATGGCGAACGTGGCGGTCGCGTCAATAAACGAGAACAGCAAAATCTCGTGAAGCAATTCGAGAAAAAAGAATCGATGGGCTCGAGTCTGGGCGATGCATTGCGAGCGGCGCTCGAACGAAATGAGTGAATTGTCTGAAAATACGAACTTTAATTAAATGTAAACATTTAAATGTTCGTCTTTAAGTTGACATCTCATGTGATGGACTGATAATATAGGGATATAAAGTGGCGAGCCACGAATAAAATGATCTCGTATAATTATGGGGATATGGCCCGAAGTTTCTACCCAAAGACCTTAAATTTTTGGACTACGAGTGAAAGTTGTGCATCTGGCGAAGACAGTATTGAACTATGGGTTTTTGCTGTCGAAATGAACTGTCGATTGATGCGGGATTGGCGCTCTGTGAGTGGATGCTGTTGCGAATCGACGGTGACGCGAGTGTACAAGACTCTTTCATTTACTTATTCCTAAAAAAACGGTCCGAAGATAGAACAATGTGTACGGTTGTTTACGTATACGCCTATCCGAGGACCTTATTCATTTTCATACATTACTGAATCGATAGAAAGTGGGTTATGACATGTCAGTACAAGTAGGCGTCATTATGGGCAGTCAGTCCGATTGGGAGACAATGAAGCATGCATGCGACGTGCTGGATGAGCTGGGGATTGCGTATGAGAAGAAAGTCGTATCGGCTCACCGTACGCCGGATCTGATGTTCCAATATGCGGAGAGTGCCGTAGAGCGCGGCTTGAAAGTGATTATTGCTGGCGCAGGAGGCGCAGCGCATCTCCCAGGTATGGTAGCAGCGAAGACGATTCTTCCCGTGATTGGCGTACCTGTGAAGTCGTCTACCTTGAATGGTCTCGATTCCCTTTTATCGATTGTACAAATGCCGGGGGGCATTCCGGTTGCAACGGTGGCGATTGGCAATGCCGGCGCGACGAATGCAGGGCTGCTTGCAGCGCAAATCATCGGCGCATTCGATCCAGCGGTGCAAGAACGGGTGCAAACGCGCCGTGATGCGATTCGTGATCAGGTGCTCGAAGGCAGTGATTCCCTATGATGGAATCGAGAGTGAGTACATCGCCTGAGACAATCATTGCTCCGGGTTCAACGATTGGTGTACTTGGCGGCGGGCAGTTGGGACGGATGATGGCATTAGCGGGAAGCAATCTAGGCTATCGATTCTTGACACTCGATCCGATGCCGGATGGACCTTGCGGTCAGATCGCGGAGCAGATCATCGCGAACTACGATGATAAGGATGCGGCGAGACAGCTCGCAGCGAAAGCGGATGTCATCACGTATGAATTCGAGAACGTAGATGCTGAAGTTGCGGCGATGCTAATGGCAGAATCTCATGTGCCGCAAGGCAGTGAATTGCTCTATACAACGCAGCATCGTCTGCGGGAGAAACGGGCGATTGAAGCCGCTGGTGTACGAGTTGCTCCCTATGCAGAGATTACGAGTGAAAAGGATCTTCGCACAGCGGTGGAACGGTTCGGATTGCCTTGTGTATTGAAGACGGCAACAGGCGGCTATGATGGCAAAGGGCAATGGGTCATTCGTTCGATGGATGAAATCCCCGAAGCTTATGCAACCCTCGCGGCTGCGAAGACAGAGCTTGTGCTTGAACAATTCATTCGGTTTACGAAGGAGTTGTCCGTCATTGCAGCGCGAAGCCCTCGCGGCGAAGTGAAGGCTTTTCCGGTGGCAGAGAATATTCACGTGAACAATATTTTGCATCTATCGATTGTCCCCGCTCGGGTGTCGTTCGATGTACAAGATCAAGCGGAAGCGTTGGCGATACGAATTGCGGAATCGATGAATGTCGTCGGGTTGATCGCGGTGGAGTTATTCTTAACGGAAGATGGCGAATTATTCGTAAATGAATTAGCGCCAAGACCGCATAATTCAGGGCATTATACGATGGAGGCCTGCCGAACGTCGCAATTCGAACAGCATGTGCGGGCCATTTGTAATTTACCTCTTGGAGATACGATGTTATTGACACCTGTCGTTATGGTCAATGTGCTAGGAGAGCACGTGGAACCGCTGCTTGCGCATATGGCGCAGGAAGATGAGGCGGCTGTGGCATTTAACGTAGCTCCGAAAGTTCATCTATATGGGAAAAAAGAAGCGAAAGAAAAACGAAAAATGGGCCATGTGAACGTCTTAACAGATCACTTGGATGACGCCCTCGCATGGATCGACAAAACACAAATTTGGAGGAATCAATAGATGTTAGAACGTTACAGCAGACCGGAAATGAGAGCCATTTGGACGGAAGAGAATAAATTCAATTCTTGGTTAGAGGTTGAAATCTGTGCTTGTGAAGCATGGGCAGAGCTTGGTGTCATTCCGAAGGAAGATGTTGCAGCACTTCGCAAAGGTGCAAGCTTCAATATCGATCGGATCTATGAAATCGAGCAAGAAACACGCCATGACGTCATCGCATTCACGCGTGCCGTATCCGAATCCCTAGGCGAAGAGCGCAAATGGGTGCACTACGGACTAACTTCGACAGACGTTGTCGATACAGCGCTTGGTTATGTTTTGCGTCAAGCGAATGAAATTATCGAGAAAGACATTGTCCAATTTATCGACATTTTGAAAAATAAAGCTCTTGCATACAAACATACGCCGATGATGGGCCGTACGCATGGTGTGCATGCCGAGCCGACAACCTTTGGTCTTAAGATGGCACTCTGGTATGAAGAAATGAAGCGTAACTTGGAGCGTTTCCGTCATGCGGCGAACGGTGTGCAATACGGCAAAATTTCCGGTGCTGTCGGAACATACGCGAATATTGACCCCTTCGTAGAGAAGTATGTATGTGAGAAATTAGGAACAACTGCTGCTCCAATTTCGACGCAAACGTTGCAGCGTGACCGTCATGCAGAATATATGGCGACACTTGCGTTAATCGCGACAAGCTTGGATAAATTCGCAACGGAAATTCGCGCCTTGCAGAAGAGTGAAGTGCGTGAGGTAGAAGAAGCATTCGCTAAAGGCCAAAAAGGATCTTCCGCGATGCCGCACAAACGCAACCCAATCGGCTGCGAAAATATTTCCGGCCTTGCGCGTGTCATCCGCGGCTTCATGGTATCGGCTTACGAGAACGTGCCGCTCTGGCATGAACGCGATATCTCGCACTCCTCGGTTGAACGTGTGATTTTGCCGGATGCGACAATGCTCTTGAACTATATGTTGAACCGCTTCGGTAACATCGTGAAGAACTTGACGGTGATGCCAGAGAACATGAAGCGCAACATGGAAAGAACGTATGGCGTACCGTTCTCGGGACGCGTGATGACGAAGCTGATCGACAAAGGCATGAGCCGTGAGCAAGCATACGATACGGTTCAACCACGTGCGATGCAAGCATGGGAAGAGCAACGCAGCTTCCGTGAGATTATCGAAGCAACACCTGAAATTGCAACCGTGTTAAACGCCGAAGAAATCGCGGATGCATTCAATCCGGCTTGGCATTTGAAGCATGTCGATACGATTTTTGCTAACTTAGGCTTGGAATAGAAGGAGAGAAGGGGGAAACAAATTGTCTGTCAGAGCGATTTCGACTGCTGTTGATCTAGTTAATGCGCCGCTGCTCTATAAAGGGAAAGTGCGCGAGTTGTACGATCTTGGGGAACATTATTTAATCGTCGTGACCGACCGCATTTCCGCTTTTGACTATGTGCTGGAGCCTGCGGTTCCTGAGAAGGGGAATGTACTCAATCGTCTGGCGGCATTTTGGTTCGAACAGACGGCTTCGATTGAACCGAATCATGTCGTTCATACCGATGTCGAGAAACTAGGGGATCTGGTTACAGACCCGTCCTTACTGAAAGATCGCATCATGGTTACCAAAAAAGCAGAACGTATCGATATCGAATGTGTCGTACGCGGGTACATTACAGGTGGCGGATGGCGGCAGTATCAGCAATCGGGTTCGGTTAACGGGATCACATTACCGCAAGGGATGAAGAAGAATGAGCGCTTCGCAGCGCCAATCTTCACGCCGGCAGCGAAAAATGATGTAGGTCATGATGAAGACATCTCCTTCGATCGTATGAAGGAACTGGTCGGCGAAGAGTTAGCCCACGAGCTGCAAGTGAAGAGCCTCCAGCTCTACACCTTCGCACATGCTTATTGCGAGCAGCGCGGTATTATCCTCGCGGATTGCAAGTTCGAGTTCGGCTTGATCGACGGCAAGGTGATTCTGATTGATGAGTTGTTTACCCCGGATTCCGCACGGTTCTGGGCTAAAGAGAATTATGCATTGAACATCGAGATTGACAGTATGGATAAAGAGCCTGTGCGCACGTATCTGGCGAACAGCGACTGGGATAAGAACAGCGTGCCGGATCCGTTGCCGGCTGAAGTGGTAGCGGAGACGACGCGTCGATATCAGGATATTTATCGGAGATTGACGGAGTAGATTGGAATGATGATGAAATCAGTGGGTCGGGGAGGGGTGTCACTCTCCAGCCGCTTCTTGTCCGCCCTTTGCTTTGATTAGATAGTAGGTGGCAAAGGGCTCCCAAAGAGCGGACGTAGACTCTTCCGAGTGACACCCCTCCTCCTATTGAATTTCATCATCATTGCCTGCCCCGTTTCCTCACGCAGGGGAGGGGGCAGGGGTACACCGTTCAGCCAGAGGCGAGAACGGTGTCATGCGAATGACGCTGGAAGCGAGTGCGCCGAGAATCGGTCGCACGGCAAAGCGAGAAGCGTATGGCAGTTGCCGTTCAGGCGAAGCCTAGAACAGCCCCGCGTCTAGCGGAAATCGCAAGCAGCAAGGGCGCCGAGCATCGGCCGCACGATGAAGCTGCAAGCGAATAGCAGTTATATGGCCTGCTGATCTGGGAGAAGCAGGTAGTGATTTCGGAGTGGTAGAGCGTGTGCGCCGGGGTTGCCCCAAGTGCAACCCCACGCACAGTAGCGCTCCTAGCACATGGTATCGACCGAGGCACACAAAAACGGGTTTCCACCGATAGATTTGAAGTTACTAGATTCGCACGTATGGCAAGCGTATGTGGGACGATGTTTCGGTCGTGCTAGAAGCACGGTCGAAACATCGTCCCACATGGGAGCGATCATTGCACACAAGCAGATAGATTCCGCCACAGTCTGTCATTCGACCGATTTCGGGGTCCAGGGGCGTAGCCCCTGGGGTCCCTCTTCCGGAAGGAAGGGGGATTTAGGGGGATGGCAAAAAGGTTTTTTAAAATAAGGCCCCCTGCCCAAGGGAATAAACAATCTCCATTTTTATCAATAATTTTTCACTCTAGGAGGAAATAATCGATGTTCAAAGCAACCGTGTATGTCACTGTGAAGGAAAACGTATTGGATCCGCAAGGCGTTGCCGTTCAAGGCGCACTTCATTCCATGGGATTTAGTGAAGTAAGCAAGGTTCGAATCGGAAAGTATATGGCGTTCGAAATCGATACGACAGATCGTGCGGAAGCGGAAGAACGCGTGCGTCAAATGTGCGAAAAACTGTTGGCGAATACGGTAGTGGAAGACTATCGCTTTGAATTGGAGGGTTAAGGGAATGAATTTTGCAGTTCTCGTATTTCCAGGTTCCAACTGCGATATCGATTGCTATAAAGCAGTGGAACAGACAGTTGGGCAGCCGGTTGATTACGTATGGCATACAGCGACGGACTTATCCAAATATGATTGCATCTTGATTCCTGGTGGATTCTCCTACGGTGACTACCTACGCAGCGGCGCGATTGCACGCTTCGCACCGGTTATGGCTGAAGTGGCGAAGGCTGCAGCAGCAGGTAAATATGTGATGGGGATCTGCAATGGGTTCCAAGTATTGACGGAAGCGGGATTGCTGCCGGGTGCACTTCGCCGGAACATGTCTTTGAAATTCCGCTGCCACTCGACAATTCTACGTGTAGAGAACAATAAGACAGCTTTCACGAACCAGTATGAAGTTGGCGAAATGATCGATATTCCGATCGCGCATGGCGAAGGCAACTACTATTGTGACGAAGCAACGCTTGAACAATTGAAGAAGAACGACCAGATTATTTTCCGCTATTCGGATAACCCGAACGGCTCCATGGAAGATATCGCAGGGATTTGTAACGAACAGGGTAATGTCCTGGGTCTTATGCCGCATCCAGAGCGCGCAGTGAATCAGCTGTTAGGCTCGGAAGACGGTAAGAAAATGTTTACATCGATTTTGAATGCATGGAGGGAACAACATGACGCAGCAAGTATCGGCTAAGGAGCCAACAGCACAGCAAATCGCTGATCAGCAAATTTACAAGCAATTTGGCGTATCCGAATCCGAGTACGCATTAATCTGTGGATTTCTAGGCCGTCAGCCGAACTATACCGAGATTGGTGTATTCAGTGTCATGTGGTCAGAGCACTGCGCATACAAGAACTCGAAACCGCTGCTTCGCCGCTTTCCGGTAACCGGAGAACGTGTCCTAATGGGACCGGGCGAAGGCGCAGGGATCGTCGACATTGGCGACAATCAAGCGGTTGTATTCAAAATCGAAAGTCACAATCACCCTTCCGCGGTTGAGCCGTATCAAGGCGCAGCGACAGGGGTGGGCGGGATTATCCGCGATATTTTCTCGATGGGTGCAAGACCTGTTGCCCTATTGAATTCTCTACGTTTCGGGAAACTAGAATCCGAACGTGCGAAATATTTGTTCGAGCATGTCGTGTCTGGGATTGCGGGATACGGGAACTGTATCGGGATTCCTACCGTTGCAGGGGAAGTGATGTTCGATGAGAGCTATGAAGGCAACCCGCTCGTCAATGCCATGTGTGTGGGTCTCATCGATCATGATAAAATTCAACGCGGCGTTGCCAAAGGGATTGGAAATCCAGTGTTCTACGTTGGACCTCCAACAGGACGTGACGGGATTCATGGCGCGACATTCGCATCCGAGGAATTGACAGCTGAGACGGAAGCCAAACGTTCGGCGGTACAAGTCGGCGATCCATTTATGGAGAAGCTGGTTATGGAATCAACATTGGAATTAATTAATGCCGGTATCGTTGTCGGTATTCAAGATATGGGTGCAGCAGGCTTAACTTGCTCTAGCGCAGAGATGGCGAGTAAAGCAGGGAACGGCCTCGAGCTATACCTGGATGAAGTGCCGCAGCGCGAGCCGAACATGACGGCGTATGAAATGATGCTGTCCGAGTCGCAAGAACGGATGTTGTTCGTGGTTGAACCGAAGGACGAAGCGCAAGCGATGGAGATCTTCGAACGTTGGGGCGTTATTTGTGCCAAAGTCGGTAAAGTAACCGATGATGGTCGTCTGCGTCTGATCCACAATGGCGAAGTGGTCGGCGATATGCCAGTGCAAGCACTTGTTGACGAGTGTCCGGTATACAACAAACCATCGGCTGTTCCTGCGTATTACACAGCGAACGAGAGCATCGATACAACGCGTTATGAAGAAGTGACGGACTTGAACCGTGCATTAGAGCAAGTTCTTGCTTCCCCAACGGTAGCAAGCAAAGAGTGGGTCTACAACCAATATGACCACATGGTTCGTACGAGCACAGCGGTTCGCCCGGGTTCGGACGCAGCAGTCGTTCTTGTAGACGGCACGCGCAAAGGGCTTGCGATGACAACGGACTGTAACGGTCGTTACGTCTATCTTGATCCTGAAGTAGGCGGACGCATCGCGGTTAGTGAAGCGGCTCGTAACATCGTTTGTTCCGGTGCTGAACCACTAGCAATTACGGATAATCTCAACTTCGGCAGCCCGGAGAAACCGGATATTTTCTGGCAAATGGAACGTTCTGTAGATGGCATGGCTGAAGCTTGCCGTGAGCTCAATACGCCGGTTATCGGCGGAAATGTCAGCTTGTATAACGAGAACAAGAACGGCGCGATATACCCGACACCAGTCGTCGGGATGGTAGGGCTTGTACACGATACAGATCATATTACAACGCAAGCGTTCAAGAACGAAGGCGACGTGATCTTCCTACTCGGAGATACGCAAGCAGAGCTTGGCGGCAGTGAGTTCCAATACGTCGTTCACGGCGTAACCGAAGGCAGACCGCCGCAGCTCAATCTGGCGACAGAACGTACATTACTCCACACGGTGCTTGGTGCGATTCAGCAGGGACTTGTGGCATCGGCGCATGACTTGTCCGAGGGCGGTCTTGCCGCAGCCGTAACAGAGAGCTGCATTAGCGGCAACATTGGCGCTTCGGTAAATTTCGCAACAGAATTACGCCCGGATTTCGCATTATTCAGTGAGAGCCAATCCCGCATTCTATTAACAGCATCTGCATCACATGCTGAAGCGTTGGCGACTTATGTGCGTGAGCAAGGGGTACCTGTTCAGCAAATCGGAACCGTGCAAGGCAGCGATCTAACCATCACGGTGAACGGCAAACCTGCAATCGCAGGTCCTGTATCTCAATTTGCGAAGGTTTGGAAGGATGCGATTCCATGTCTCATGAAATAAATGCATCTGAGACCACTCCGAAGTTGTGGGTAGGCGAGTACTACAATGAGGGTATGGGTCGAGACGATATTTTTGACAAGTTAAAAGAGGAATGCGGCGTGTTCGGGGTGTTCGGTCACCCCGACGCAGCATCCTTGTCGTATTATGGCTTGCACGCTCTTCAGCATCGTGGTGAAGAGAGTGCGGGGATCTGTGTCACAGATGGCGGAGACTTTAACTATCACCGCGGGATGGGACTTGTGAAAGAGGTGTTCGATAAAGACCTGTTAGCGTCCTTGATCGGCTCCCGTTCCATTGGTCATGTGCGTTACTCGACATCAGGCGAGAGTAAGCTCGCCAATGCGCAGCCGCTTGTGTTCAAGTACCGTGATGGAGATCTTGCGATTGCGACGAACGGAAATATCGTGAATGCGAATCAAATTCGTCGTGAACTCGAGTCCTCGGGTTCGATTTTCCAGACATCGAGTGATACCGAAGTGCTCGCGCATCTCATTGCGCGGTCATCCAAAGATTTCGTCACCGCGACGAAAGAAGCGCTTCAGAAGCTGGTTGGCGGTTTTGCGTTCCTCATCATGACGAACGACAAGTTGATCGTTGCTTCTGATCCGAACGGGCTTCGTCCGGTTACGATGGGTCGTCTCGGCGATGCGTATTTGTTCGCTTCGGAGACATGTGCGTTCGAAGTCGTTGGCGCAGAGTTGATTCGCGATATCCAACCCGGTGAAATGCTTATTCTGGATAGCACAGGCATGAAGGAAGATCGTTATACCGAGATGCAGCGTCGTTCGTTATGCGCGATGGAATACATCTATTTCTCCCGTCCGGATACGGATTTGAACGGTTCCAATCTTCACGCCGCTCGCAAGCGGATGGGCAAGAAGATGGCGCAGGAATCCTTCGTGGATGCAGACATTGTAACAGGGGTACCGGATTCGAGTATTTCTGCCGCGATCGGCTATGCCGAGGAGACAGGAATTCCTTATGAATTAGGATTAATTAAGAACAAATATACAGGACGTACCTTCATTCAACCGAGTCAAGAGCTGCGGGAGCAAGGTGTGAAAATGAAGCTTAGCGCCGTACGTAAAGTCGTGGAAGGCAAGCGCGTCGTCATGATCGATGATTCGATCGTGCGCGGGACAACGTCTCGTCGCATCGTCAACTTGCTGCGGGAAGCGGGTGCGACAGAGGTCCATGTACGGATTACATCGCCGCCTTTTAAGAATCCATGTTTCTATGGAATTGATACCCCGAGCCGCAAGGAATTGATCGCTTCCTATCAATCGATTGATGAAATTCGTAAGGAGATTAATGCAGATTCGCTCGCTTTCCTCTCCAAAGACGGTTTGATCGAAGCGATTGATAGCTACTCGACGAATGAGATGAATGGCGGATTGTGCCTGGCTTGTTTTGACAATGATTACCCGACAGAAGTGGAGTTTCACGGGACAGAAAAATTCGGTTGCGGATGCGACTAATTGAATAGATAAATCGAATTGTGAACGATAGATTGACCACCAGATTGTAAAAGGAGTGTACATGATGTCCTCAGAAGCCTACAAAGAAGCTGGCGTCGATATCGCAGCAGGAAATGAAGCAGTCGAGCGTATGAAGAAGCATGTCAAAAGAACGTTCCGTCCTGAAGTGATGACAGACCTCGGAGGATTCGGCGGTTTGTTCGGATTGAACAAAGATAAATACGAAGAGCCTGTTCTCGTATCGGGTACCGATGGTGTAGGGACGAAGCTCAAAATTGCATTCGCAATGGATAAGCACGATACGATCGGGGTGGATGCGGTCGCGATGTGCGTCAACGATATTATCGTTCAAGGGGCAGAGCCTTTGTTCTTCCTTGATTACTTGGCTTGTGATCGTGTTGTTCCGGAGAAGATCGAGGCGATTGTCAAAGGGATTGCGGATGGCTGTGCGGAGTCGGGTTGTGCGTTAATTGGCGGTGAGACGGCAGAGATGCCGGGCATGTATGCCGAAGGTGAATATGATATTGCAGGCTTTACGGTCGGCATTGTCGATAAAAAGAAGATCATTGATGGTTCCACGATTGCTCCTGGCGATGTCGTGCTAGGTCTGGCATCAAGCGGTGTGCATAGTAATGGATTTTCGCTTGTTCGCAAGTTATTGCTGGAGAAACACGGTTATCAATTGACCGATGCGATGCCTGAGCTAGGTGGGGCAACACTCGGTGCAACTTTGCTCGAACCAACGAAGCTTTATGTGAAGCCGGTTCTGAAATTGATTGAAGAAGTGAAAGTTAAAGGGATGGCTCACATTACAGGCGGCGGATTTATTGAGAATATTCCGCGTATGCTGCCGGCAAATGTGAATGTGAACATCGAATACGGCACATGGCCGATTCTACCGATCTTCCAGCTCATGCAGGCGAAGGGCGAGATCACGAATCGGGATATGTTCACCACCTTTAACATGGGGATCGGCATGGTGATCGTGGTGCCTGCGGATCAAGCAGAACAAGCGGTTGCTGCGCTGGAATCGCAAGGTGAGCAAGTCTATCGTCTAGGCACCGTTACTGAAGGAGAGCGTGTGGTTACCTTCACAGGAGCGGATGTGTAATGGAACGATTGCGCATGGCGGTGTTTGCTTCCGGGAACGGGAGTAATTTTCAAGCGCTGGTCGATGCGATTCAAGAGGGACAGCTCCATGCGACGATGGAGCTGCTCGTCTGTGATAGACCAACAGTGAAAGTCGTTGAGCGCGCTGAGCAGGCCGGTGTTGACACCTTCCTGTTCCATCCGAAGCAGTATGCGAATCGCGAAGCGTATGAAATGGAGATCTTGAAGCAGCTGGAGGAGAAACAGATCGATTTGGTTGTGCTGGCGGGTTATATGCGAATCATAACAGAAACGCTCGTGACGCCTTACTACGGTCGACTGATCAATATTCATCCCTCATTGCTTCCCGCCTTTCCAGGGAAGGACGCCATCCAGCAAGCGCTAGACTACGGAACGAAGATGACGGGGGTCACGGTTCATTTCGTCGATGGAGGCATGGATACAGGTCCAATCATTGCCCAGCGTGCTGTCGCGATTGATGAGGGAGCACTTAGTGAAGACGTTACACAGTCGGTTCAACGCATTGAACGTGAACTGTATCCGCAAGTGGTGCAGTGGTTCTGCGAAGGCCGCATTCAACTAATAGATCGAATTGTTCATATCAATCATTCATAGCATGAGGGAGGAATCAGACGTGGCTATTCGTAGAGCGCTGATTAGCGTATCGGATAAGACGGGGATTGTAGGTTTTGCACGCGAGCTTGCAGCAGCAGGGGTTGAGATTATTTCGACGGGCGGCACGAAGAGCTTGCTCGAGAAAGAGAACGTTCCAGTCATCGGCATTTCCGAAGTAACAGGATTTCCTGAGATTATGGATGGCCGTGTCAAAACATTGCATCCAGCGGTTCATAGCGGATTGCTCGCAGTTCGTGATAACGAAGAGCATACCGCGCAGATGAAAGAGCTGGGGCTCGATTATATCGATATCGTGGTCGTGAACTTGTATCCGTTCAAAGAAACGATTGCGAAACCGGGCGTATCATACGAGGATGCGATCGAGAATATCGATATCGGCGGACCGACAATGCTTCGTTCTGCGGCGAAAAACCATGCGTTCGTGACGGTGGTTGTGGATGCAGCGGATTATGCGAGCGTGATCGAGGAAGTGCGTGCAGGCGGCGACACAACGTTAGCTACGCGTAAACGTCTTGCGGCCAAAGTATTCCGTCACACAGCTGCTTACGATGCACTCATTTCGGATTATCTCTCTAAGCAATTAGGCGAGCCATTGCCTGAGACATACACCGTGACGTATGAGAAAGTTCAAGATCTTCGCTATGGGGAGAACCCGCATCAGAGCGCAGCGTTCTATCGCAAACCACTAGCTGGACTCGGGAACATTACAACGGCAGAACAGCTTCACGGCAAAGAGCTATCTTACAACAATATTAACGACGCAAACGCAGCGCTCTCGATCGTTCGTGAATTTGACGAGCCTACGGTTGTTGCTGTTAAACATATGAATCCTTGCGGCGTAGGGATTGGTACGACGATCCATGAAGCGTATCAGAAAGCATACGCGGCTGATCCAACATCGATCTTCGGTGGCATTGTCGTGGCGAACCGTGTCATCGGCGCAGAGACAGCGACGCTGCTCGGCGAGATTTTCCTCGAGATCGTCATGGCACCAGACTTCACACCTGAAGCATTCGATATCTTAGCGAAAAAGAAAAACATTCGTCTGCTGAAGTTGGGCGAGTTCTCCGCTTCAACGGATCGCAAGACAGAATTCGCCGTGACATCGGTCGATGGCGGAATGCTTGTTCAAGAGACGGACATTCGTCAATTGGACGAATCCGATCTGAAGGTTGTAACAGACCGTCAACCGACGGCTGAAGAGCTGAAGCAATTGTTGTTCGGTTGGAAAGTCGTGAAACATGTGAAATCCAATGCGATCGTGCTTGCCAAAGACGACATGACCATTGGCGTAGGCGCAGGCCAAATGAACCGCGTAGGCGCGGCGCGTATTGCCATCGAGCAAGCGGGCGAGAAGGCGCAAGGCTCTGTATTGGCTTCCGACGCATTCTTCCCAATGGGAGATACCGTAGAATTGGCTATAAAAGCTGGCGTAACCGCGATCATCCAACCAGGCGGATCGATCAAAGACGAGGAATCCATTCGCGTGGCGAATGAGCACGGTATTGCGATGATCTGCACGGGTGTGCGTCATTTCAAGCACTAAGGTCATTAAAGTTTATTAAAGTAAAATGATGGTTTAAAAAGTCAACTTTTCAGCATCGAGAAGGTTGCGAGAACCTGAAGAAGGAGGAACGGAGTGTAGGCGAAACCTACATGAGTACCGGAGTTCGAGGGTGAACGCAAGATTCGATGTCGATTAGGCTACTTGGGTTACTTCGTGATCAAAAGGGGACTTTTTAAACGACCTATTGGAGGTGAGCTTGATGCGTGTTATGGTAGTTGGCCGCGGCGGGCGTGAGCACGCGATCGTGTGGGCCTTGAAGAAGAGCGAGAAAGTGAAGCATCTCGTCTGTGCGCCGGGTAATGCGGGAATTGCGCAGCTTGCCGAGTGCGTCGATATCGCAGAGAGTCAGTTCGAAGAGCTTGCGCAATATGCGCTTGATCATACGATTG
>Ga0209025_1003730_pt1 | contig 13976 bp, 9 predicted proteins | sample AraplaMF_Col_mLB_FD_184256 | JGI IMG/M metagenome (GOLD analysis project Ga0209025, IMG submission 184256) | Arabidopsis root microbial communities from the University of North Carolina, USA - plate scrape MF_Col_mLB (SPAdes) (version 2) | ecosystem: Host-associated > Plants > Roots > Endosphere ... | reverse complement strand
TTTCGCCTTGCGAAAGCCATCCTACGTTGAACGTTCGGAACGAAAGCCACCGTAGCCCGGGTAAGCGAAGCGCACCCGGGTCGAGCGTGACAGCCCCCGGGTGCGCTTCGCTTACCCGGGCTACACAAGCCTCGTAGGCCGGCATGCCAACACGAAAAAAGCGGCCGAAGCCGCTTCTTTCGCATCACTGGGTCGCGCAGGCGATTACAGCGAACGCGCCGCCTCGACCACCTTCTCGACCGTGAAGCCGAAGTACGGGAACAGCTGCTCGGCCGGAGCCGAGGCGCCGAACTCGTCGATGCCGATCACCGCGCCGTCCAGGCCCACGTACTTGCGCCAGAAATCCGTGACGCCCGCTTCGATCGCCACGCGCTTGCGGCAAGCCTTCGGCAGCACCGATTCGCGATACGTCGGATCCTGGCGGTCGAACACCGTCGTCGACGGCATCGATACCACGCGCACCTGGTCGCCCAGCTGCTTCGCCGCGTCCATCGCGAGGCCGACTTCCGAACCCGTCGCGATCAGGATCACTTCCGGCGCGCCAACCGAGTCCTTCAGCACGTAACCGCCCCGCTCGATGTCGGCCACCTGCTGCGCGTTGCGCTGCTGATGGGCGAGGTTCTGGCGCGAGAAGATCAGGCAGCTCGGGCCATCGTTGCGCAGGATGGCGGCCTTCCAGCACGCGGCCGATTCAACGGCGTCGCACGGACGCCATACGTCGTTGTGCGGGATGTAGCGCAGCGAGGCCATGTGTTCGATCGGCTGGTGCGTCGGACCGTCTTCGCCCAGGCCGATGGAATCGTGCGTGTAGACGTGGATCGCGTGCGCGCCCATCAGCGCGCTCATGCGCACGGCGTTGCGCGCGTAATCGCTGAACACCAGGAACGTCGCGTCGTACGGAATGAAGCACTCGTGCAGGCCAAGACCATTGCTGATGGCGGTCATGCCGAACTCGCGCACGCCGTAGTAGACGTAGTTCGCGTTCGGATCGTCCGTGGCGACGGACTTGCTGCCCTTCCACAGCGTCAGGTTCGAATGCGCGAGGTCCGCCGAGCCGCCGATCAGTTCCGGCAGCAGCGGCGCGAAGGTTTCGATCGCCATCTGCGAGGCCTTGCGCGAGGCAATGGTCAGGCCATCGGCCTGCAGCTTGGCGATGTAGTCGTCGGCGGCCTTGAGGAAGCCGTCCGGCAGCTGGCCGCGCGAGCGGCGCGTCAGTTCGGCCGACAGTTCGGGGTACTGCTTCGCGTACTCGTCGAAGAGCTTGTTCCAGGCCTTTTCCTCGCCGGCGTGGTCGCGCTTGCGCCAGCCGTCGTAGATGTCCTTCGGAATCTCGAACTCGCCGTAGTTCCAGTTCAACGCAGCGCGCGTGGCGGCCACTTCGTCCTTGCCCAGCGCGGCGCCGTGCGAGGACTCCTTGCCGGCCTTGTTCGGCGAACCAAAACCAATCGTGGTGCGGCAGCAGATCAGCGTCGGCTTGTCGGTGGACTTCAGCGCCTGCTCGATGGCGGCCTTGATCGAATCCGCGTCATGGCCATCGACGCCGCGCACGACGTTCCAGCCATAGGCTTCGAAGCGCTTGGGCGTGTCGTCGGTGAACCAGCCGTCGGTGTTGCCGTCGATGGAGATGTGGTTGTCGTCCCAGAAGGCCACCAGCTTGTGCAGGCCCCAGGTGCCGGCGAGCGAGGCGGCTTCGTGCGAGATGCCTTCCATCAGGCAGCCATCGCCCATGAACACCCAGGTGCGGCTGTCGACGACGGAAAGACCCGGCTTGTTGAAGCGTTGTGCGAGCAGCTTCTCGGCCAGCGCCATGCCGACCGAATTGGCGAAGCCCTGGCCGAGCGGACCGGTGGTGGTCTCGATGCCCGGCGTCATGAAGTTCTCCGGATGGCCCGGGGTCTTCGAATGCAGCTGGCGGAAGTTCTTCAGCTCCTCGATCGGCAGGTCGTAGCCGGACAGGTGCAGCAGCGCGTACTGCAGCATCGAGCCGTGGCCGTTGGAGAGCACGAAGTGGTCGCGGTTGAACCAGTCCGGGTTGGCCGGGTTGTGGCGCAGGTAGTCGTTCCACAGCACTTCGGCGATGTCCGCCATGCCCATCGGCATGCCCGGGTGGCCGGAGTTGGCGGCCTGCACCGCGTCGATGGCGAGGAATCGGATGGCGTTGGCGAGGTCGCGGCGGCTGGGCGTCGTCATGGCGTCGGGCGGTCTTCGGCTGCGGGAGGAGGCCGCGCGGGGGTTCCGGGCGCGCTGCCCGGCCGGCGGACCGCCATTGTCACACCCCCGGGGGACGATGTCGCCCCGCATTAAGCCCCTCTCCCTGCGGGAGAGGGGTTGGGGAGAGGGGTAACGAAGCGATGCGGGTGAACTGGCAGTGGAGTGAGGCGCTGCTGGTTTTCCTTCCAGCGCAGTCGCACGACTTCACCCCTCCCCAACCCTCCCCTGCGCGCAGGGGAGGGAGCTAGGCGTCCTCCCCCTTCGACACCACGGTCGCCAGCATCAGGTCGCCGGTGACGTTGAGCGTGGTGCGGCACATGTCGAGGAAGCGGTCCACGCCGAGGATCAGGCCGATGCCCTCCGGCGGCACGCCGACCATGCCGCAGATCAGCGCCACGACCGGTAGCGAGCCGGCCGGCACGCCCGCGGTGCCGATGCCGCCGAGGATGCACACGAACATCACCGTGAACTGCTGCGCCAGCGTCAGCTCCACGCCGAAGAACTGCGCCAGGAACAGGACCGTCACGCCTTCGAACAAGGCCGTGCCGTTCTGGTTCGCGGTGGCGCCGACGGTCAGCACGAAGCGCGACACGCGGTTGGGCAATCCGAGTTTCTCGTCGGCCACGCGCAACGAGGTCGGCAGCGTCGCGTTCGACGAGGCGGTGGAGAAGGCCATCACCATCGCTTCCTGGATGCCCTTGAAGAAGCGCACCGGCGAATAGCCCGCGGCGAACTTCAGCACCAGCGAATAGACGACGAACTGATGCAGGGCCAGCGCGAGCACGACCACGCCGACATACGCGCCGAGGCTGCGCAGCAGTTCCCAGCCGAACAGCGCGGCCAGGTTGAACATGAAGCAGAACACCGCGTACGGCGCGAGGCGGATCACCAGCCCGATCAGCGTCATCGACACTTCGAACAGCCCTTCGATGCCGCGCTGCAGGGTTTCGGTCGCCTTCGTGCGCGTGAGCACCAGGCCGATGCCGAGCATCAGCGCGAAGAACATCACCGCGAGGATCGTGTTCTCGGCCGCGGCCTTCACCACGTTGTCGGGCACGATCGACACCAGCATGTCCAGCCCCTTGGGCTGGTTGCCGGCGCTGCCGACGATGGCGCTCGCGCGTTCGGAACCTTCGTTGAGCAACGCCTGCGCGCGCGCCGGGTCGATGCCCGCGCCCGGCTGCAGCCAGTTCACCAGCAACAGGCCGAGGATCACCGCGATGCCCGACACGACGATCGTGTACGCAAGCGTGCGCCAGCCGATGCGGCCGAGCGACCGCACGTCGCCCATCTCCGCCACGCCCATCACCAGCGCCGAGAACAGCAGCGGGATCACCAGCATGAAGATCAGGCGCAGGAACAGCGTGCCTGCGGGCGTGGTGACATTGCTGGTGAGCCATTGCACCCACGGCGCATTCGCGCCGACGGTGGAATGCACCACCAGGCCCAGCACCAGGCCCACGGCGAAGCCGATCGCCATCTTCCAGTGAAGCGGCATGCGCGGCTTGGCGGGGACTTGCTGGTCGTTGTCGCGGTCGCGTTCGGGCGTCATCCCGGAACTCCACGCTGCGGCGGGAACTCAGGATGATGCAGAAACGCGCGTGGAGGACGTCTTCATCCTCCACTTCGCGCACGGAGCCAGACTCCGCACGAAAGATGCGCGCATTGCGCACGCATCAGGTGCGCCGCCGGAACCGTGTCCGGCGGCGATATGCGTCAGGCCGCGGTTTCGGTCGCCGCTTCGGCCGGCAGCACGACTTCGCTCTCGGCGACATCGCCGCTGCGGTTCGCGACGACGACGGCCGTCGCCAGGTCGCCGGTGACGTTGAGCGCGGTGCGGCACATGTCGAGGAAGCGGTCCACGCCCAGGATGATGCCGACGCCTTCGGCCGGAATGCCGAGCACGGCGCAGATCATCGCGATCACCGGCAGCGAACCGGCCGGAACGCCCGCCGTGCCGATACCGCCGAGCAGACACAGGCCCAGCACCATCACCTGGTGCATCAGCGTCAGCTCCACGCCGAACGCCTGCGCGAGGAACAGCACCGTGATGCCTTCGAACAACGCCGTGCCGTGGTGGTTCGCCGACGCGCCCACGGTGAGCACGAAGCGCGCGACCTTGCGCGGCAGCTTCAGGTTCTGCTCGGCCACGCGCAGCGTCACCGGCAGCGTGCCGGTGGAGGACGCGGTCGCGAACGCCGTCAGCAGCGCTTCCTGGCTGCCGCGGAAGAACGCGCGCGGGCTCATGCCGCCTGCGAACTTCACCCACAGCGGCAACACGATGAACATGTGGACGCCGATCGCCAGCACCACCGTCAGCGCGAACTTGCCCAGCACCAGCAGCAATTCCCAGCCGAACTGCGCGCACAGCGCGAACATCAGGCACGCCACCGCATAGGGGGCGAGCTTGATGATCATGCCGATCAGGCGCATGCAGATCTCGAACAGGCCCTGCACCGCGTTCTTGAACGCCTGCGTGTGCGGGCTGGGCGTCATCACCAGACCGATGCCGAGCATCAGCGCGAAGAACATCACGCCCAGCTTCTGCTTGTCGTCCACCGCGGCGGCGAGCACGTTCTTCGGCACGATGCCCAGCAGCATCTTCATGAAGTCCAGCTGCTGGCCGGTGGCGGCGATCTCGCCCGCCTTCTGCGCGCCCTGCGCCATCGCCTGGTCGAGCATGCTGCGATCCAGCCCGTGGCCCGGGCCGATCAGGTTCACCATCATCAGGCCGATGGCGACGGCGATCAGCGTGACCACGGCGGTGTAGATCAGCGTGCGCCAGCCCAGGCGTCCCAGGCTTGCGACGTCGCCCAGCTCCGCCACGCCGAGCACCAGCGCCGAGAACATCAGCGGCAGCACCAGCATGAAGAGCAGCGCGAGGAACAGCTGGCCGACCGGCTGCGCGACGTAGGTCACCGTGCCCATCACGAACGGCGAACCCGGCGCGACGAAGTGCGCGACCAGGCCCAGCACCGCACCCAGGACGAAGCCCAGCAGCACCTTGATATGGAGGGGCATTCCCTTCGCCGGCATGCGGGCTTCGGGCAGGCTTACATGGCTCATGCGGCGCTTCTCTCAGGCAAATCAGCCGGCGAGATTACACCAGCGCCGCGGCTTCAGCCCTTGGTTCCGGGCGCCAGCGCCGATATGTCCGGCCGTCCGGATGGGTACGGTCAACCGGTTCGACCGGGAGTTTGTCGCGCAGCGGCCGGCGGGGACGAAGCCGCTTGCGCGTCGCCGTCAGCGCGCCCGGTGTTCGGGCGGATACAACGGAGGCAGCGGCGATGCAGCAACGGCGACCGCCTGCTCGCGCCAGCTCGGCCCCTTCGCGAAGGCCCGGCGCAGGGCTTCGCGCGCGGTCACGGCGCTGCCGGCGCCCCAGCGGGCGCGCTGGAGCTCGTCCACGGCCTCGCGCTGGTCGGGCTCGGCCAGTCGCCCGCGTACTTCGTCCAGGTCGCGCGCCGGCGGATGCGCCATCGCGCACAGCGCGTCGGCCACGTCGCCGAGGTCGCCGCGATCGATCAGCCGCTTCAGGTCCACATGCCCCGACGGGGGCGGCGGGGGCACAGCTTCCTCGAGGCGGGCAGCGTGCTTCGCCGCATCGCCCCGATGGAGGCCCCACACCAGCGTGAACAGCCACAGCGCCGCGAACAGCACCGCCGCGAGCACCCACGCCTTGTTCGCGCCACCGAGGTCCGAGAAACGGGCCGCGACCGACGTCGCGGGCGTGCCCGATGCATTTGTCGCGATGTCGCCTGAGGCCGAGGCCGCCGGATTCGCCGCCGCGTTGGCGGCGCCCGGCGCGGTGCCCGGCATCACCGTCCACGACAGCGGCGGCAGGCTCGAGGTCTGCGCCTGGCCGGCACGCACGTCCCACCAGCGCAACTGGAAGCCGGCCATGTTCGCCTTGCCTTCGCGCGCCGGCACCAGCGAGAAACGGCGTGTGAGCTTCACGCGCGGACGCCCGTCGACGAAACGCTCGTCGGCCTGCACCGGCTCGGCGAACACCTGCACGCCGTCGATCGGGGGCAGTTGGAGTTCGGGCATCTGCGCGGCGGTGGCGCCGTCGGCGAGCGCTTCGACGGTGACGGTCGCCGCATTGCCCACGCGCAGTTCCTGCGGCGAGGACTGGTAGCGCAGCGTCAGGTTCTGAAGCGGCAGCCAGGGCTGTGGCGCGTTCGCCGGCGCGGGCTGCACGTCGAGCTTGCGCGGCACACCTTGCGCTTCGAGTGCGCCACCACGACCGCCGCCCAGCAGGTCGTCGAAGAAACCGCCCGCGCCACGACCTTCGAACCGCGCCGGCGGCACCGTCAGCACGCCGCTGCGTTCGGGCACCAGCAGGAAGCGGCGTTCGACGACGTGGTAACGGCGGCCGCCGATGTCGCGCTGGTACTGCGCGTCATCGCCGACGCGCTGCAGCGATGCGCCGTCCGGCGCGTCCTGGTCGAGCTGCCCGGAAATCAGGGGCGTCGCCGAATACAGCCGCACCACCCACCCCACCGATTGCTGCACGTAGGGATCGGGATCGTCGGCTTCGCTTTCGATGAAGACGTCTTCGGTGCGCGTCGGCGAAGGTGTCGCGGCAGGCTCCACGGTCAGCATGATGGGCTGCGTGCGCAGGCTGCCGACGGCGAGCGCCGGCACCGTGATCACGCCATCGCGGCGCGGACGCAGCGCGACGGCGTACAGCGTGCGCACCGTGCTGCCGCCTGAGCCCATCACGAACTCGCGCCGGCTGGTGCGGCCGCTGACGAAGAAGTCGGTGAGCAGCGCGGCGTAGTCGGGTTCGGTCGACGTGGTGGGCGCGTTGCTTTCGATGTTGAGCGTCACCGTCTCGCCCATCGCGATGCGGTCGCGATCGACCCATGCGCGCACCTGCGCGCTCGCACCGAAGCTGGCCAGCGCGAGCAGCAACAGCAACGTCGCGCGCGCGAACACGCCGACCCGGAACGGGCGGGCCGGAAGCGGTCGTGATGGAAGCGCGCCTGCGACGTTCATTCGTTGCCCTCACCGCCGTTCTGGCGGCGCTCGTATTCGATGCGGAATTTCTCGCGCAGCAGGCCGCCCGGATCGTCCGGCACGCGGCGCAGCCAGGCTTCGTTCGCCAGGCGCTGCTCGCGCTGCTGCGGGGTTTCGTTGCGCGATTTGTCCTGCTGCTCCGGCTTCTGCTGTCCCTGCTGCTTCAGCGCCTGCTGCATGCGCTGGCGCTGCGCGGCGTCGGCGTCGCGCTGCTGCTGTTGGTCGGCGGGCGAAGGTTCGGATTGCGGTTGCTTGTCCTGCTTCGGATCCTGCGGCTGCTGGCTGTCCTGCCTGCCCTGCGACTTGTCCTGCTGCTGCGGCTTGTCCTGCTGTGGCTGCTGGTTCTGTTGCCCCTGACCGGACTGCGGCTTCTGGTCGCGCTTCTGCTGGTCCTTCGACTGCCCGCCACCCTGCGGCGGCTTGCGCTTCATCGCGGCCTGCACGGCGCGCTTGTTGGCGATCGCATCGGGCATGTTGGGCTGGCGCTTGAGCGCTTCGTCGTACGCCGCGATGGCCTGCGGATACTGCCCCGCCTTCGCCAGCGCGTTGCCGCGGTTGTAATGCGCATCGGCGCTGTCGGCCGACTGGTAGGCCTGAGCGGCGGCGTCGAAATCGCCACGACGGAAGGCGTCGTTGCCCTGCACGATCCGTGCGTGTTCGACCTGATCGGCGCGACGCCAGAGATCTGCCGCGCGCACCGGCGTCCACAACACGCACATCACGACGACGGCCAGCGCCGCGCGTCGCCGGAACGCGAGCAACGCCAGCAGCATCAGCGGCGGCAGCAGCCAGTAGCCTTCGTCCTGCCACGCGTGCCCGCGCGTGCCATCCACGCGCGCGGCGTCGTCGGTATCGGTGGGATCGAGCACGCCCAGCGCGCGCAGGTCGCCGTCGTCGCTGGCGATGCGCGCGTAACGGCCGTTGCCTGCGGAGGCGAGGCCGCGCAGCGAACCCTCATCGAGCCGCGCATTCGCGAACGTGCCGTCGCCGCGCCGGAACGGTGCGCCCGCTTCGCCACCCACGCCCAGCACGTCCACACGGAAGCCCTGCTTCGCCGCAGTGGAAGCCGCCTGCTTCGCGCCATCCCCGGCGTGGTCGGTCATTACCAGGATGCGTCCGCGAGCGAAACCGGATTGCTTCAGCAATCGCGCCGACCATTCGATCGCACGATCGGCGCGCTGTCCGTCCACGGGCATCACGTCCGGCGAGAGCGCATCGAGGAACAACGCGACGTTCGCCGCGTCCTCGGTGAGCGGCGCGACGGTGTACGCGTCGTCGGCGAACGCCACCAACGCGACCTGCCCGCCCTGGCGTTCGCGCAGCAGCGTGGAAAGCTTCGCGCGCGATTGCGCCAGTCGCGACGGCGGCAGGTCGGCCGCGAGTGCAGCGCCGGACAGATCGACGGCCACGACCAGTGGCGTGCGGCTTTGGTACAGCGGCTGCGGACTCTGCCGCCAGCTCGGCCCCGCCAGCGCGACCACGGCCAGCACATAAGCGAGACCCGCGATCCACGCGCCCCAGCGCACACGTGCGCCGCCGCGTTCGACCAGCAGGTGCGGCAGCAGGTGCGCATCGACGTTCTCGCGCCATACGCTGGCGCGACGTCGCTGCACACGCCACACACCCAGCAGCACCGGCAGCGCGAGCAGCGCCCACAGCCACTGCGGGCGCAGCAGGTGCAGCGATGCGAGCGGGAGTTCCGCGAACGGATTCATGCACGCCTCCGTCGCGGCCACGCGAACGCGAGCAGCCCGCACGCGAACGCCGCGCCGAGCGGCCACGGATAGCGTTCGATGCGCGGTCGCACCGCCTGGCCCGGGCGTTCGATCGGTTCGAGGCGATCGATCTCGGCGTAGATGCCCGCCAGCTGCGAGGTATCGCGCGCGCGGAAGAATCGCCCGCCGGTGCTGCGCGCGATTTCGCGCAGCGTGGCTTCGTCGATCTCGTCGCCCGCGCCGGGCATCGGCACCGGCAGGCCGAACAGCGACATCGTGCCTTCGCCGCCGAACGCGATGGTGTGGATGCGTACGCCTTCGGCCTTCGCGATCTCGGCGGCCTTCTTGGGTTCGAGCAGGCCCGCGGTGTTCACGCCATCGGTGAGCAGCACCAGCACGCGTTGCTGCGCGGGCTGCCCGCGCAGGCGCTTGGTCGCCAGCGCGATGGTGTCGCCGATGGCGGTTTCCTGGCCCGCCAACCCGATGACGCTGTCTTCCAGTTGCTGGCGCACCGACGCGAGATCGAGCGTCAGCGGCGTGAGCGCGTACGCGCGGCGGCCGAACACGATCAGACCGACGCGATCGCCCTGTCGGCGATCGAGGAAATCCGCGAGCACGGCCTTCGCGGCCGTGAGGCGATCGACGGTGCGGCTGCCCAGTTCCATGTCCGGCTCGCGCATGCTGCCGGAGAGGTCGAGCGCGAGCATGAGGTCGCGGCCGACCTGCGGCGGCTGCACGGCCTCGCCCAGTTGCTGCGGACGCGCCGCGGCGATGCAGAGCGCGATCCACGCCAGCCAGACCAGCCAGCCCGCGCGCGAACCGAATGCCGTGCGGCCACCGGCGTGCGCGACGCGATCGAGACGTTCGCCGAACGGCGCGCGCAACGCGGCCGATGAAGCGTGGCGAGCCGGCGGCAACAACCATCGCGCGAACCACGGCAGCGGCAGCGCGAGCAGCATCCACGGCCACGCGAAGTGTTCGTGCAGCGAAAGGAACGGCGCGAGCACGGCGTCGATCACGCGCCCATCCAGAGCAGGAAACGCTCGCGCGCCAATGCGCGCAGGGCGGCGACGTCAGCTGGTTTCACATCGCGACGGAAGCCGCCGTCGAGGAGGAGCCGGCCCGGGCCTTCGGAGAAATCCTTTCTTGCAGCCGCGGTTCGTACCGACGCCTTTCGCGCCGGCGTCTTGCGTCTGCGTTTCGCAGGTGCGTTGTCGAGATGGCGCAGCCAGTCCTCGCCATGCAGCGTGTCCGCGCCGGCGTCGTGGTTGCGCGCGGCGCGGCGCAGGAGTTCGGACATCGCCGCGACCTGTTGCGGCGGCGTTGCGGCCGCGTCGACTTCGCGATCGAACAGTGCCGCGATGACGGCGCGGCGGCGGCGCGCGCGCGCGCGCCACCACATGATCAGCGTGAGGATCACAACGACGACGACGGCGACGATCCACCAGCCCGGTGCGGGCGGCCACCACGACGGCGCCGCCGTGGAATGGATGTCGCGCAGCACGAGCGATGCGGATGCGGCCATCACGCCACCAGCGGCCGGTTGCGGCCGAGCAACGGCAACCACGACGCGCTTTCCGCCTGCGTGGACAGGGCCTGCACGCGCACGCCGCGCGCGGGCAACTGCGCGAGCGCGGCTTCCAGCGGCCGGGCGAATTCGGCTTTCCATGCCTGACGCTGCGCGGCGACGGAAAGATCGACGTCGATGCGATGCGCGTCATGCGCGTCATCGCTGCCGAGGAAGGGAAGCGACGCCTTCGGCGGTGCGACTTCGAGCGGATCGGTCAGCAGCAGCACGATCACTTCGTGATGGTGCGACAGCGCCGGCCAGCGCTGCGCGGGCAGCGCGGCGACGCTGGCCGGATCGGCGAGCACGACCAGTCGCGAACCCGGACGCAGCAGGCGCTGCGCGTGATCGAGCGCGACGCCGAGCCCTGTATCGTCTTCGGGCGGTCGCGCGTACCAGCGTGTGAGCGCATCGAGCACGCGCAACGCGCCGCGCGGACCGGCGGCGGGGGCGATCGGCGCTTCGCGTTGGCTGCCGCGCAACGCGGCGATGCGATCGCCATCGCGTACGGCGGCCCACGCGGCCACGGCGCCCGCACGCGCGGCCTGCACCGACTTGAAGCGCACGCGCGTGCCGAAGTACAGCGCGGGCGAGGTGTCGGCGACGATCAGGCTCAGGCGCTCACGTTCGGCCTGGAACAGTTTCGTGTGCGCGCGACCGGTGCGCGCGGTGAGGCGCCAGTCGATGTGGCGCGCGTCGTCGCCGGCCACGTACTCGCGCGATTCGGCGTATTCCATGCCGCGTCCGCGCAGGGGCGAGAGCGCATGTCCGCTCACGCCGAAACGGCCGCGCTGCGCGGGGCGTCTGCCCGCCACCGCCTGCCGCAACGCGACGAGCTCCGGCAGCGTCGGGACGACGCCGTTGCCGGTGGTTTCATCGCGCGGTTGCCTGGGTGTCTGCACGGGTCTATGCGAAAGCGATTGGGCGCGGATCGGCGCTGATGCGTCTTACGGCAGCGGCACGCGCGCCAGCAGTTCGGCGACAAGGCGCTCGCCGTCCCAGCCTTCCGCGGTGGCTTCATAACTGGGCAGGATGCGATGGCGCAGCACGTCCGGCGCCACGGCGCGCACGTCGTCGGGCGTGACGAAATCGCGGCCGGCCAGCCATGCATGCGCGCGTGCGCAGCGTTCGAGCGCGATCGAGCCGCGCGGGCTCGCGCCCCATGCGATGCGGCGGGCGAGCGTGGTGTCGTAACGCGAGGCATCGCGGGAGGCGAGCACCAGTTCGACCAGGTAGCGTTCGACCGCCGGTGCGAGGTGCAGGTCGAGCACGGCGTTGCGCGCGGCGAAGACGTCGTCCAGCGGCATGCGCTCGACGGCGGCGGCGACGTGCTGCGTGGCGTGGCGTGCGCGATCGCGGGCGAGGCGGAGGATTTCCGTCTCGGCGGCCGCCTGCGGGTAGCCGATGCGCACGTACATCAGGAAGCGGTCGAGCTGCGCTTCGGGCAGCGGGAAGGTTCCTTCCTGCTCGATCGGGTTCTGTGTCGCCATCACCAGGAACAGGGCCGGCAGCGCGTAGGTCGCGCGGCCCACCGTGACCTGCCGTTCGCCCATCGCTTCCAGCAGGGCGGACTGGACCTTGGCCGGCGCGCGGTTGATCTCGTCGGCGAGCAGGATCGGATGGAAGATCGGACCGGGCTGGAACTCGAAGCGGCCTTCCTGCGGGCGCCAGACCTCGGTGCCGGTGAGATCGGCGGGGAGCAGGTCGGGCGTGAACTGGACGCGGGCGAAATCGGCTTCCAGACGCGCGGCCAGGGCGCGGATCGCACTGGTCTTGGCCAGGCCCGGAGCGCCTTCGACCAGCAGGTGGCCGTCGGCCAACAGCGCGATCAACAGGCGGTCGATCAGCGCCGCCTGACCGACGATCTCGGCCGATAGGGCCTCGCGCAACGCGCGGAAGGCGTCGTGCAGGCGGGGAAGATCGTCGCTGCGGCGGTCCATGGCGGTCTCGTTCGGGAATCCGGGCCAGTTTGACCGAAACGGAGCGGCGCGGTTCCCGACCTGCGTCAGCTATTCAGGCCCGGAAAAGAGAAAGGGCCCCGTCAGGGGCCCTTTCATCTTGTTACATAAAGGCAGTGCCCGGCACCGAATTCGGATGCCCAGTGCCGCCATCCATGGCGTCGCGTTGCCGGCTTCGGATCGCCCGGCCCGACCCTCCATGGCCGGTCGTTCGGCAGGCCACGCGGCAGTGCCGCGCAAACAAAAAGGGCCCCCGTGGGACCCTTTTTGTTTCTCCGCGTGATGCGACGGTGTCGCATGTCACCGGATCCTGTTGCGTCAGTGCTGCCATCCATGGCGTCGCGTTGCCGGCTTCGGATCGCCCGGCCCGACCCTCCATGGCCGGTCGTTCGGCAGGCCACGCGGCAGTGCCGCGCAAACAAAAAGGGCCCCGTGGGACCCTCTTTGTTTCTCCGCGTGATGCGACGGTCTCGCGTGTCACCGGATCCTGTTGCGTCAGTGCCGCCATCCATGGCGTCGCGTTGCCGGCTTCGGATCGCCCGGCCCGACCCTCCATGGCCGGTCGTTCGGCAGGCCACGCGGCAGTGCCGCGTAGCGGCTTGCCTCACCCGCGCTGGTCGACCTTCATGACCTTCGGGGTCACCATGATCAGCAGCTCGGCCTTGTCCTTGCTGCGACCCTTCTTCTTGAACAGGTTGCCCAGGAACGGGATGTCGCCCAGGAACGGCACCTTCGAGATGTCGCTGCGATCGCGGAACTCGTAGACGCCGCCGATGACGACCGTCTGGCCGTCCTCGACCAGCACCGCGGTGTTGACCTCGCGCTTGGCGATGGTCGGCACCTGGCCGATGGAGGTGTCGACGAAGCCTTCGACCTCGTCCTTCTTCACGTTCATGTTCAGGAACACACGGCCGTCGTGCGTGATGGTCGGGGTGACCTTCAGCTCGAGCAGCACGTCCTTGAACTGCACGTTCGGGATCGGAATCGTGGTGGAACCCTGCGACGGCGAGATCGTCACGTAGCCCACTTCCTGGCCCTGGCGGATCACCGCTTCGCGCTGGTTGCTGGTCACGATGCGCGGGTTGGAGATCACTTCGCCGCGACCTTCTTCCTGCATCGCCGACAGTTCCACGTCCAGCGCATAGCCGGCGTTGAGGATCTGCAGCGCCACCGAACCGGCCGGATTCAAGACGCCCAAGTTGCTCATCGGGCCCTTGAACAGCGTCGGCAGGTCGCCGGACTGGCTGGCTTCGGCCAGCGAGCCGCGCGTCGCGTCGTTGTTCTCGATCGTGTCGTTGAAGAAGTACTTGCCGTCCTTCGTACCGGCGATGCCGAAGCGCGCGCCGAGCTCACGGGCGAAGGTGTCCTGGGCGATCACGACGCGGCCTTCGATCAGCACCTGGTCGACCGGACGGTCGATCACGTGGATCAGCTGCTTCATCTCCGCGACCTTCTTCGGGATGTCGCTGATCATCAGCGTGTTGGTGCGCTCATCGGCGACCA
>Ga0209025_1003726_pt1 | contig 13994 bp, 14 predicted proteins | sample AraplaMF_Col_mLB_FD_184256 | JGI IMG/M metagenome (GOLD analysis project Ga0209025, IMG submission 184256) | Arabidopsis root microbial communities from the University of North Carolina, USA - plate scrape MF_Col_mLB (SPAdes) (version 2) | ecosystem: Host-associated > Plants > Roots > Endosphere... | reverse complement strand
ACTCGAATTTGAAGTTTTTCTAATTGTTGTAATACTGCTTCTACGTTTCTGGGACCTATCCTCATCATTTCATTGGATGAACTGAATTGAAACATTTGTGATCCACCAGCTAGTTTAGCTTTTAAATGAGCTTTTCTACCACCATTAAAAACAACGTGATCTACTAATTCTTTTATCGCCGTATCTGCAAATTTGGCCTTATTTAGTTGACCTTCCTTTGCAAGGCTAGAATCAGGTAGCATGACGTGAACCATACCACCTATTTGTCTTTCTTCATCATAAATGACTACACCTACACACGAACCTAACCCTGATGTTCTTATTACTTGAGTTCCTTTAACAACACCCATTTCTGCGATACCAATTTTTGTAATTTGAACAAGATTACTCATTGGAACCTATACCAAGTGAATTGAAAATAATTTCAAAACTATCAGGATCAGGAAGTAAAAAGAAATGTCCATTTAACTCCTTATTTTCCTTATCTTCATCAGCAAAGAAAATAGTATCGATGACGATTGCCTCGTCACTAACTTGTCCAATTTCTATTAAGCCGTATGAAATAATTGCACCAAACATATCGATTGCAAGTGCTGGTACTGTAGGATAAATATTTAATCTTGTAAAATCTGAAAAGGATGACAAATATGAACCTATTAATATATTTCCAACTTCTTGTAATACTGATGCTGCGATTGGATTTTGTTCAAGATCTTCTATTTGAAATTCAGGGTCGTTCGTTAATTGTTTAATGATATTTGAAGCTTGTTCTAGGCTCGTTACAAAATACATACTTCCAGGTGCATCACCTTCAATGCGAAAGTATACAGAAGCAACTACATTTTCAGCTCCACCAACAAGCTCCATCATTTCGTTAAACGGCATAATCTTTACATTTGGTACACTCATATCAATCTTTGTATTTAATAAACTTGATAGAGCAGTAGCAGCGTGACCTGCTCCGATATTTCCTATTTCTTTTAAAATGTCTAGTTGCAGGGATTTGATTTGTTCTTGAAAGGACATTATTTGACCTCAACAACGTTCATATCTGCATCGTCATTTATATTTAAAACTTTATCTAAATCTAAAATGATAAGAAGTCTTTTGTCTAACTTTGCAATTCCTTCTATATAATCATGTTCTTGCTCACCAACTACTTCAGGTGCACTTTCGACACAATCACTTGGAATATCAATAACATCATTAGCAGAATCAACGATAAATCCAACTTCTTTATCTTCAAAGGTTACGATAATGATTCTTGTACGCTCGTTATATTCTTTTTCTTCTAAATTAAATCGAAGACGTAAATCAATAATTGGCGTAACCACTCCGCGTAAGTTAATAACACCTTTTACAAAATCATTCACTTTTGGAACACGTGTGATGAATTGAATTTTTTCAATCGATTTTACATTTTTAACCGGAATACCGTATTCCTCATTATTTAAATCAAACACAATTACTTTTTCTACTTGAGACATCATACGTTTATCTCCTAACAGTTATTTAATTAATGCATTACAATCTAAAATTAATGCTACTTGACCGTCACCTAATATAGTTGCACCCGAAATAGCGAAAACATTTGTTAAATAATTTCCTAAAGATTTTAGAACAATTTCTTGTTGACCAATAAATGAATCAACTACTAATCCAGCAAGTTTGTCACCTTTTCTTACGATGACAACTGAAATTCCATCTGTGTGATTTTCTGATTCAAATGGTACATTAAATAAATCATTTAAATACAACAGTGGTACGACTTTCCCACGGAAATCGATTACTTTTTGATTGTGTGCACTCATGATATCTGTCTTTTTAATAAACGCTGTTTCAATGATTGAAGATAATGGGATTGCGTACTTCTCTTTTTGTAGTTCAACTAACATAACCGAAATAATTGAAAGTGTTAATGGTAATTGAACTGAGAAAGTAGTGCCATGTCCTAAAATAGAATCAACTGATACTGTTCCACCTAATGATTCGATTTTACTTTTTACTACATCTAATCCAACTCCCCGACCAGAAATATCAGATAATACTTCAGCAGTTGAGAAACCAGATGCAAAGATTAATTCGTAAACTTGTTTGTCTGTTAATGTAGAAGCTTGTTGTTCAGTAACAATTTTATTTTTAATTGCCTTTTCTAGTACTTTCTCGCGGCTAATTCCAGCTCCATCTTCTTTAACTTCGATAAAGACATGATTTCCACTATGGAAAGCCTTAAGCTCAACAGTTCCCGTTTCAGGTTTACCTTTTGCAACACGAACCTCTGGTTTTTCAATTCCATGATCAAGGGCATTTCTAATTAAATGGACTAATGGATCCCCAATTTCATCAATTACCGTACGATCAAGTTCAGTTTCAGCACCGATAATGTTTAAATCGATTTTCTTATTTAAATCTTTTGATAATTGTCTAACCATACGTGGGAATCGGTTAAATACTGTATCGATTGGTACCATTCGCATATTCAAGATAATGCTCTGTAAATCACTAGAAACACGTGTCATTCTTTCTACTGTTTCTTGTAGCTCACCGTGACTTAAATCTCTAGAAATTTGTTCTAATCTTCCACGGTCGATAACTAGTTCTTCAAATAAATTCATTAAAATATCTAAACGTTCAATATTTACACGAATCGTTTTACTATTACTTTGTGCTGTTGCTTTATTTTTTTGCTCAGTTTCTTTTGCAACTGTTACAGCAACTTCTTTTTCAGCTGCAGCAATTTCGTTCATAACTTCTTTTTGTTCAGTTTCTTGTTTTATACGGTTTAAATCAAAGCTAGTAACCTCAACATTATGAATCTCAGAAATTTTCATTATTACATTTTTTACTTCTGATTTATCGATTTTTGTAATAAATGTAACATAAAAAACGGCATCAAACTGCTCAGTTTCTAATTTATCAACTGAGGGATTACTTTTTAGAATTTCACCGTTCTGTTCCAATGATTCGAAAACCATAAATGATCGAGCTGCTTTTAAAATACAAGAAGCTGTTAATTCTACTTTAATTTCAAATACATTAAAGCCTTGATCCACTGATTGCTCTATAACTGTATAGTCATATTCATCATATTGAAGAGTCAGTTGATCAGATTCATTTTTCTCTTCAACTTTTTCTTCTATGAATTCTGTACCCTTTTCGATCGCTGCTAACTTCAGCACAACTTCTTTTACATCTCTTTTTCCGTCTCCACCTGTACTAATCGATTCAACCATTGCCTCTAAATCATCAATTGATTGAAATACTACATCTAATATAGATGAACTAACAGAGATTTTATTATTTCGAATGGCATCTAAAACATTTTCCATTTGATGTGTTAAACTTGCTAAATCTTCATATCCCATTGTTGCGGACATACCCTTTAAAGTATGAGCACTTCTAAAGATTTCATTTACAATTGCTAAATTAGTTGGCTCTTTTTCAAGTTCTAATAAATTCTCATTAATATTTTGTAAATGTTCTCTGCTTTCATCTATAAATAAATCTAAATATTGATTCAGTTCCATAGTCTTACTCCCTTATTATTTGGAATGTTTAATTATGGTGTTAGCTACTAGTTGAATAGGTACTACTTCATCTACTACATTTAATAAAACTGCTGCTTTTGGCATTCCAAAAACAACCGATGTTTCCTCTGATTCTGCTATAGTTGTGCCTTCACATTGTTGTTTAATTAACTTCATACCTTTAGCACCATCTGCACCCATTCCAGTTAAGATTGCTGAAGTAATTTCATAGTTTATTAAACTACTAATTGATTCAAACAATATGTCTACTGATGGACGATGACCATTTTTAGGTTGTTCCTCAGATAGTTCTATCAATAATTCATTATTTTTTTGGATCACTTTCATGTGAAACCCACCAGGGGCAATGTAAGCTGTACCATTTGCTACTTTTTCACCATTTTCAGCTTCTTTCACATGAATTGCTGAAAGCTTGTCTAATCGAACTGCCAAGGAATTTGTAAAACCAGCAGGCATATGCTGAACGATAAAAATAGGCGGTTGGAATCCTTCAGGTATCTTTGTTAAAACCTCCTGGAGTGCTCTTGGCCCCCCTGTTGACGTACCAATACATACAATTCTATTGCTTAGTTTTGTATTCACATTTGTATTTGTTGGTTTAACAATTTGTACCTTATTTTCATTTTTAACTGGTATTCTTTGTTCTTCAACTACAACTGGAACTTTACTAATTTTACGAATAGGAAGTTTCGGCGATTGTTTTGGTAGCTGCAATTTTTTTAAGTTTACTGTTACAGCCATTTTCACCTTTTTAATAATTTGTTCCGATACCGTTTCTATATCTAACGAAATGGCTCCTGATGGCTTAGGAACAAAATCAACTGCCCCGTTATCTAAAGCGATAAATGAACTTGTTGCACCTTCTTGCGTTAAGCTTGATAACATAATGACTGGCACCGGACATTCCTTCATGATGACTTTTAATGCATCTAAGCCATTCATGACAGGCATCTCAATATCAAGTGTTACGACATCAGGCTTTAATCGAATGACTTTTTCGATTGCTTCTTTACCAGTTTTTGCTGTACCAATTACATGAATGCCTTCATCGGATGATAATATATTTCCAATCATCTTCCTCATGAAAGCCGAATCATCGACGACTAGAACATTAATTTTCTTCAATTAAACCACTACCTTTTTAAAAATAGAGATTTCATACGATGTATAAAGGAATGTGAAGTTGGTTCATTAAAATCCTCGTTTACGTATTTTTTGCTAATTGTTTCTATATTTTTTGATGGCTGACTAGATGGTGTATGTAATATAAATGGTTTTTGTGATATAACCGCTTTTCTTACAATTGGATCATCATAAATCATCCCTAATAGATTTACGTCAACTTTCATAAAATGTTTGATTGCATGAACTAATCTAAAATGAACAGATTCTCCTTCTTTCTGAGAACTGATTCTATTAATCACAATGGATATTTTAGCTCGTACTTGATTTTGTACAAGATGTTTAATCATTGCATACCCATCCGTTATTGCAGTTGGCTCAGGCGTTGTTATGACAATGATTTCATGCATTGCAGAAAGTAATTTTATTGTTTGTTCGCTCACTCCTGCTCCCATATCAAAAATGATATAATCAAACTCTTCCATAGCATCATCTAACTCATTAAATAAATGTGAAAGTTTACTTTCACTTAATGAAAAAATGTTTGATAAACCCGAGCCTCCAGGTATATATTTCAACCCATTTGGCCCTATATTCATAATATCACGAATCGTCAAATTTTTATCAAAAATGTCAATAATTGATAAATTAGTCACGGTTCCTAATAGGACATCAATATTACCCATTCCTACATCAAAATCAAGTAATAGTACCTTTTTATTTTTTTGACATAAGGAAATCGCAAAATTCAAGCTAAAATTTGATTTTCCAACGCCGCCTTTTCCACTAACAATACCCATTACTTTACTTTTCGGCTGATTTGCAAATTGTAATTTTTCCCTTAAATTTGTCGCTTGGTCACTCATAGCTGAACTTCCTTTGCTAGGATAGAATAAATTTTATTAAGGCTTCCTTCCATGATATCGTCTGGAACATTTTGACCATTTGTTAAGTAGGCCACCCCAACTTGTTTTTCGACCATGAAGTTTAACATCGAACCGTATGATTCTGTTTCGTCAACTTTAGAAAAAATCACTTTATTAATAGGAATCGAATGGAATTGTTCATAAATCTTTTTCATATCTTTGTACTTTGATGTTAACGCAAGTACTAGATACGTTTCCAATTCATTAAAATCGATAATTTTCTTCAATTCAGTAACGTATTTCTCATCACGGAAATTCCTTCCGGATGTATCGATTAACACTAGATCATAATCTTCAAATTTATCTTTAGCATTCTTAAAATCTTCTAAGTTATAACAAACTTCAATTGGCACTCCAAGGATTGTTGCATATGTTTTTAATTGATCTATGGCAGCAATTCTATAAGTGTCAGTCGTAATAAATGCAACTTTTTTTCGATATTTTAATACTGCTTCAGCTGCTATTTTAGCAAGTGTCGTTGTTTTACCAACACCAGTCGGTCCTACTACATTCACATATCTAATGTCATCATGTTTATGGCCAAATTCTAAATCCTTCATTTTCGTCATGATTGATGACTTTAACCATTCATTTATTTGCTCTTTTGAAACTTGATTCGATAAAAGTGCCATTCTAGGCTTGATTTCCAAAATTAATTCTTCAGTCAGATCTTCTAGAATGTCTTGTTCTATTAACTTGGTTTTTAATTCCTCTATCAATGGATGAAGCGACTCTTCCCCTGTTTTTTCATTACTCATTTTTGTAATCATCGACTTCAACTGCTTCATTTCTTCTAGAAGATTGTCTTGCTCCAACTCTTTTTTTGGTTGTTCCTTTTTTTGTATAACGTTTTCTTCTTTAATTAAAGGAACTAAATCATCTATTTGACTTTGAAATGTAACTGTTTTCAGTGGTTCTGTTTTCGATAGTTCTTTTGGAGTTATCGTTTTTGGAGCTGCTTGATTTTGATCTAAAGCAGCTATTAACTCTATTTTCTTTTTTGCAAAGAAACCAAAAACTCCACCTTCTTGAATGACTCTTGAATTTAGAATGACAGCATTATGTCCTAGTTCTTCCGTTACTTTCTTCATTGCTTCTGCCATAGTGGGTGCAATAATTTTTTTTACTCTCATCCTACTCTCACAACTCCTACGCTTTGAACTTCAAGATCTGCATCCAATTCATTATATGAAAGGACTGGAAGTGTCGGCATATATCTTTCTACCAACTGTTTTACATACATTCTTATTGCAGGAGAACATAATAAAATTGGTTGTTGCTGTGCAATTGACATTTCTTCAACTTCTTTATTTACGGCTTTGATAAACTCCCCTGAAGTATCTGGATCAATTGATAAATATGAGCCATGCTCTGATTGAGTAATAGAATCGGCAATAATTTTTTCAACCTTACCTGATAAAGTAATTACTTTTAATGATTCATTAGATTGACTGAATTGACTTGTAATTTGTCTTGCTAGTGCTTGTCTTACATACTCTGTTAGCACTTCAGGATCAGTCGTGTATCTTCCATAGTCAGCTAAAGCTTCAAAAATAACTGGTAGATTCCTAATAGAAACTTTTTCTTTTAATAGTTTACCTAAAACTTTTTGAATATCTCCTATTGCTAGTGGATTTGGTGTTACCTCATCTACTAAGATTGAATAGTTTTCTTTTAAATGATCAATTAAATTCTTCGTTTCCTGTCTACCTAGTAATTCATGCGCATAACTCTTAATAATTTCTGTAATATGAGTAGACACAACCGAAGGAGGATCTACAACGGTATAATTGAACATTTCCGCTCTTTCTCTCATTTCTTCAGAAATCCATTTTGCTGGTAAACCAAATGAAGGTTCAAATGTATCAATACCTACAATTGATGGTTCGTCATATCCAGGATTTAATGCTAGAAAATGATCGAGTAATAACTCTCCATGTGCAACTTCATTTCCTTTGATTTTTAAGACGTATTCATTTGGTTGAAGTTGAATATTATCTCTAATTCGAACAACTGGTATGACTAATCCTAGTTCGATAGCCAATTGTCTTCTTATCATGACAATTCGATCTAAAAGATCTCCACCTTGATTCGTATCAGCCAATGGAATTAATCCATAACCGAACTCAAACTCAATTGGATCGACCTGTAGTAATTTAACAACACTTTCAGGAGCTTTTAGATCATTCGTGACAATCTCTTCTTGTTGTTCCTCTATAATGGTTTCATCGACAGCAGGCTTTCTAGATAGTTGAAAAGCACCAAACGCTAATAATGCTCCAATTGGAAGTGTTACGATATCATTTAATGGCGTTACTAACCCTAATAACGTAATAGAACCTGCTGAAATATATAATAATGTTGGATAAGCTAATAATTGAGTTGTAAGGTCAGTAGATAAATTGTCTTCAGACCCAGATCGTGTAACCATAATACCTGTTGCAGTTGAAATTAGTAGCGCAGGAATCTGACTTACGATTCCATCACCAACTGTTAATGTCGTGAATTGTTTTGCTGATTCAGCAAAACTTAAGTCTAATTGAACAACACCGATGATCATACCAACCGCAATATTAATGATAACAATGATAATCGTCGCAATCGCATCACCTTTAACGAATTTACTTGCTCCGTCCATTGCTCCATAAAAATCTGCTTCTCTTGATACTTTTGTTCTTCTCTCTCTTGCTTGTGCTTCAGTAATCATACCTGCATTTAAATCAGCATCAATACTCATCTGTTTACCAGGCATCGCATCAAGTGTAAATCTTGCTGCTACCTCTGATACACGTTCAGAACCTTTCGTAATAACGATAAATTGAATAATAATTAAGATTAAGAACACTACGAAACCGACAATTGCATTTCCGCTTGTAACGAAATTCCCAAATGTTTCTACAACATTACCACCATGTCCAGTTGTCAGGATTGCCCTTGTTGTTGAGACGTTCAATCCAATTCTAAACAAAGTTAAAATTAACAACAGTGATGGGAACACAGAGAATTCAAGTGATTCTTTTACATTCATTGAAAGTAATAAAACAATAAGTGCTATTGACATATTTAGCATGATTAGCAAGCTAATTAACCATGTTGGTAAAGGAATAACTAACATGACAACGATAAATATTACACTGATAAGCACTGTTAAGTTCTTTGCTGACATTCGTTTCTCCCCTTAAATCTTTCTTTTCAACTTATAAACATATGCCAATATTTCGGCAACTGCTTTAAAAAACTCTTCTGGTACTTCATCACCAATCTCCGTTTGTGCATATAACGCTCGAGCAAGGGGACGATTTTCAATTGTTACAATATCATGTGCTTTTGCAATTTCTCTTATTTTTAATGCTAGGAAATCCACTCCTTTTGCAATGACAAATGGAGCATCTCTTTTTTCCTCATCGTATTTAAGAGCAATGGCATAATGAGTTGGGTTTGTAATGATTACATCAGCATTCGGAATTTCCTGCATCATTCGACGCATCGCAATTTCCCTTTGCTTTTGTTTAATTTTTGATTTGATAAGTGGATCCCCTTCGGATTTTTTATACTCATCTTTTATATCTTGTTTTGACATTCTAATATTTTTTTCAAAATCAAAGCGTTGATAAAACAAATCTAGAATTGCTACTAAAAATAAAGATCCAGATGCGTATAAACCACTTTTTACAACTAAATTATAAATTGTTTCAGCAACTTCCCTAATACCGATAAAGGGTAAATTTAATAATTCCTGTTTACTTTGCCAGATAATGTAAAAGGTAGCTGCACCAACAATTGAAATTTTTAATAATGACTTTACTAATTCAACGAGTGCTCTTAATGAATATATTTTTTTAAATCCTTGTATCGGATTCAAGCGATCAAACTTTACAGCAATCGACTCAGTCGAAAACATAAAACCAACTTGCGATATATTTGCTACGATAGCAGCAATAAAAGCAACTCCTAAAAAAGGACCAATTAAAATTAAAATTTGAATGTAAATTTTAGATAGCACTGAACTAGCATTTTGATTAGAAATATCTTTTAATAAATTATGTTCCAGATAGTCCTTCATCACATGCTCAAATTGGTCAAAAAGAAACTGTCGACCAAATAGTAAAAAGAGAAACATGGAAAGTAAAATCACAGCTGTATTAATCTCTACGCTTTTAGCTACCTGCCCTTTTTTCTTCGTTTCTTCCCTCTTTTTGGGGGTTGCTTTCTCAGTTTTTTCCCCAGAAAAAAGTTGTAAATTAAGTTTAATTTGTGCCATTTTAAATTCCTCCAATTATCTGGATTAGGGAATTTGTTGATTGTACAACTAATTCAAATAAATGCTGAACTAATACCATCATTGTTGGTAAACCGATGATTAACAAAATAAATGCAATGATTATTTTTAATGGTAAGCCAACAACAAAAATATTCAGTTGAGGAACAATTCTCGTTAATATACCTAATGCAATATCTACTAAAAATAATGATGCAACAATTGGTAGCGCCATTTGAAATGCGATAATAAACATTGAGATAAAGATTTTTACAACTTCAAGCATAAACTCCTCATGACCAATGGGTAATCCTGTCGAATTTACAGGAATAATTTTGAAGCTATTTATGATCCCTTGTAGTAAAAGATGGTGTGCGTTTACCGATAATAAAAATAGGATCGTAATAGCATTTAAAAATTGCGCTGTAATTGGATTTTGCATACCTGTTTGTGGATCAAATACACTAGCCATTGAAAATCCGACTTGAAAATCGATTAATCCTCCAGCAATTTGTATCGCTGACATCACAATAAATGCAATTAATCCGAGTGCTAATCCAACAACTGCTTCTTTCATTAGTAATAATAAATAATTATCCACATTTAGTAATGGTTGTTGATCAACAAGAAAAAATGCTATATAGCTTGTAAAAAAGGAAAATCCAACTTTATGACTTGTTGGTATTGATCTGTTCGAAAAAATTGGAACTGTGACAAAAAAACTAGACATCCTTACGAAAATTAATAGAAATGCAGGTATGCTTTGATATAGTGTCTCCATTTTTATTAACCTACGAAGTTATTCAAATTACTAAAAATTTGAAATGTAAACTCTACTAATTTAGTTAACATCCATGGTCCAAAGAAAATTAGTGCGACTAATATAGCAACTATTTTTGGAATAAAGGCTAATGTTTGCTCTTGAATTTGGGTTGTTGCTTGAAATATACTGACAATCAAACCAATTACTAAAGCAATGATTAGCAATGGACCACTCACAATAAATAATGTATAGATTGCCTTTTGAGCAATTGTTATAACGAATTCTTGACTCATTTTTTTAGTTCACCTCTAGAAGCTTTCGAGCAGTGATTTAACAATTAAATACCATCCATCTACCATAATAAATAATAATATTTTGAAAGGTAGTGAAATCATAATAGGTGGTAACATCATCATCCCCATTGACATTAATACACTCGCTACAACCATATCTATCACTAAAAAAGGTATAAATATCATAAAACCCATTTGAAAAGCAGATTTTAATTCACTAATTGCATATGCTGGTACTAATGTTGTTAATGGAATATCTTTAATACTTTTAGGCTTTTCCATACCTGTATAACCCATAAATAACTCTAGGTCCTTTTGTCTCGTATGTTTACTCATGTATTCTTTTACCGGAACTGAAGCACGATCATATGCTTGCTCTAACGTTATTTTATTATCAAATAATGGTGTTAAAGCTTGTTTATTTACTTCTTGAAATGTTGGAGCCATAATAAAAAATGTTAAGAACATTGCTAACCCTAGTAAAACTTGGTTTGGTGGTACACCTTGAGTACCAATTGATGTTCTAACAAATGATAGAACAATGATTATCCTTGTAAAACATGTAGTAAGAATAATTATTCCCGGTGCAATAGATAATACCGTTAATAATAATAATAGTTTTACAGATGTTGTAACCGTTTCTGGATTACTAGAATTAAAGTATTGAACTACATCATTCATTCTTGTCGATCCCTTTCTCATCAATTCTAGTAAGGATTGAATTTTTCTTACCTTTTAAAGACTGCATTTGTTGATTAAACAGATTTTTAAATGATTCTTTTGTAGAATCTATGTTTGTTGAATCTACTTTTCGATAATCTTGTTTGATTACGTTTTCAAACCATTTTGTAACCTTTACCTCAGCTTGCGTTTTTTGCTCTCTTAATTCTTCAATAGATTGTATTTCATCTTGATCACTAATTTCTTTTAGTAAAGTAATATCCTCGCCTACACCAACTACATATAATGAGTTTCCAATTTTTAAAATTTGAACTGATTTATTAGATCCAACTGATGTGCCACCAAGTGAATGTATTACATTATTTTTTGAGAAAGAATTTCCATTTCGTTTAATCCAGTAAAGTACTAAATATAGTAGTCCAATGACAATCCCAAAAGAAATGATCATTTTCACATAGTCAAAAAATGTTAGCTTGGTAGACTTTACTTCTGAGATGTCCTGACTAGTCTTCTTTTTTGTATTGTCATCACATAACTTTGGGTTATCTATACAATCTTGTATAGATGGATTAGATTGCGCCGCAAAACCAATTGTGGTTTTAAACGGCGCAACGATCACCATCAATGACAACAACGTTAAAAAAAGTAGCTTCTTCATTCGTTGTCACCTTCTTTTTAAATTCAATGCTAGATTGATATTAAGCTAATGTTTTAGAAATAGCTTCAATTACACGGTCAGCTTGGAAAGGCTTAACGATAAAGTCTCTAGCTCCAGCTTGAATTGCATCAATTACCATTGCTTGTTGTCCCATTGCAGAGCACATAATTACTTTTGCATTAGGATTAATTTTCTTAATTTCTTTTAATGCTGCAATTCCATCCATTTCTGGCATTGTAATATCCATTGTTACAAGGTCTGGTTGATGCTCTTTATATTTTTCAACGGCTTGAGCACCGTCAGCAGCTTCAGCTACTACGTTAAAACCATTTTTTACTAAGATGTCTTTAATCATCATTCGCATAAAAGCTGCGTCATCAACTATAAGAATATTATTTGCCATTTGAAATTCCTCCAAAATATATTTAAATTATTTTAAATTATTTAATCGATCACTTTTACTTACGATATCAGTAACACGAACTCCAAAATTCTCATCAATTACAACTACTTCACCTTTTGCAATTAACTTACTATTAATTAGAATTTCAACAGGTTCCCCTGCAAGCTTGTCTAACTCTAATATTGAGCCAGTCGTTAATTCTAGAATTTCTTTAACAGAACGCTTTGTTCTACCTAATTCAACTGTTACATTCAAAGGAATATCGAATAACATATTTAAATTTCTAGCTTCATTTTCAGTAATTGACACTGGTTGTAATTGTGAAAAAGCAGCTGGTTGAACAGATTGATTACTAATAGGATGTGATGACCCTATCATTTGATTTCCAAGAGAATTTGAACTCGTTGGTGCAATATACGTCTCTTGTTGTTGTACCATTCTTTCGTTGTGTACAGGCTCTTGATATACATGCGTTGTTTGTTGTACTTGCTGTTGTGGTACTTGGTGTTGCTGTTGAGCTTGCTGCTGTATTGGCGCTTCACCAGGAGTTTCAGCTGGCGAATTCAGCTTAAACAGTTCATCTACTAGCTCTTTCCCGAAGTCATACGGTAAAAGCTGCATAATTGTTGAATCGATTAATTCTCCCACTTTTAGCCTAAATGAAACTTTAATTAAATACTCATCCTGAGGAACTTTATTTGTTCCTTCACCCACTTGGAAATCAATTAAGCCAATTGTCGGTGGTGAAATATCTACCTTTTTCTTAAAGATTGTACTCATTGATGTTGCAGCGGAACCCATCATTTGATTCATTGCTTCTTGTACTGCACTTAAATGAATTTCATCTAATTCAACATCATCTACAATTCCATCTCCACCAAGCATTAAATTAGCTATGATCGAAGCATCTCTTGTATCAATTACAAATAAATTTGCTCCAACAAACCCTATTGTGTATCCTACTTGGACAGCGACATAAGGAGATTGAAACTCTTTTTCTAAATGTTGTCGATGTAAAACAGATAAACTAGGAGTCGTAATTTCTACTTTTTGATTTAATAATGTTGATAGTGCCGTAGCAGAACTACCGAATGAAATATTTCCTATTTCTCCCAATGTATCCATTTCAATTGAGGACAACAAATCCTCTAAAGGGGGTACATCATTTTCATTATTTATTTCGACTGGTTCTTCATTTAAAGATCCACCATTTAATAGTAGTTCAATTTCTTCTTGAGATAGGATTTTATCACTCATCACTTCCTCCCCCTTTCAACTCATCTAATATTTGAACTGCAACTTTTTTACCTACGACACCAGGTTGGGCAGTAAATTTATAACT
>Ga0209025_1003723_pt1 | contig 14002 bp, 14 predicted proteins | sample AraplaMF_Col_mLB_FD_184256 | JGI IMG/M metagenome (GOLD analysis project Ga0209025, IMG submission 184256) | Arabidopsis root microbial communities from the University of North Carolina, USA - plate scrape MF_Col_mLB (SPAdes) (version 2) | ecosystem: Host-associated > Plants > Roots > Endosphere... | reverse complement strand
CCGCTAACTTCATAAGAGCAAGCTCTTAATCCATTCGCTCGACTTGCATGTATTAGGCACGCCGCCAGCGTTCATCCTGAGCCAGGATCAAACTCTCCAATAAAGTTAGTTTGTCTAGCATCTAAAATAAAAATTGACGTTTCACGTTGTTTGTTTCGTTTAGTTTTCAAAGTTCAACATCGCGTTTCAGCGACTTTTATAATATAACATTTCTCAATCACTTCGTCAACTTCTTTTTTTCTCGTGTCGTTGACGACGCTTATTAATTTATCACATTAACAATTAATAAGTCAACACTATTTTTCACTTTTTTAAAATAAATGCCAAAATGTTATTCATCCTGGCATTATATATAATTTAATGATAACTAAAGCACAAATACCCGGTACCCCCAAAATGCTAGAAATAGAAGCTGTACCAATATTAATTGGAATATGAAAACCAAAATATGTTCCAATCACATTAACGGCAAACAATAATACTACACCTATCATTACTTTAACGAATATCTTTCCTATGAATTGCAACGGTTTCACTGAGGCGCCAAAAATCAGCAAAACAAATACCAAAGCAAGAATTCCACCAATAATCAATGTAGAGTTCATTTTCCCCCTCCTTATATAACCTATACACTCTATTTGTATGGGACAAGGAAACAAAAAATACCGTTCAATTATTTTATTCAGTGTGGAGATTCATCCCTACTAATTATTAGTTCTCACTGATCGGGATTTTACGAGCAATTGATCACTTATAATTCCGCTGCATTTTTAGATTGAGATTTCGCCGCCCGAGAATAATAGTATAAAGAAAAGACCCTATTTTAAAAAACAGGGTCTTTTACCATTGCTCCATTTTTACAGGACGCCTTTTTGCTTCTTTTAGTAAGAAAAAGTATTTTGCTTCTGCTATTTTCAAAGAACATAGTACATCTTGAGATGGTTCGACACTTTGTTCTACCATCCTTTTTTGACGTAACCACTCATTCTTCACTTTTTCTAATGCAGCAATTAACTTATCATCATATTCTTTTCGCAACTTGCCCTTTTTTTGAAAAAACATTTTGATTTCTCCTCTTATATTTCTCTACGGCCTTCTAGAGCCTTCGATAGCGTTACTTCATCCGCATATTCTAAATCTCCACCAACGGGAAGACCATGCGCAATACGAGTCACTTTAATACCTGTCGGTTTTAAGAGGCGGGAAATATACATCGCTGTAGCTTCCCCTTCAATATTCGGGTTCGTTGCTAAAATAACTTCTTGTACAGTTTCATCTTGTAACCTTTTTAATAACTGTGGAATATTAATGTCCTCCGGTCCAATTCCCTCCATTGGTGAGATTGCACCACGAAGCACATGATAGACACCTTGATATTCTTTCATTTTTTCCATCGCGATTACATCTTTTGCTTCCTGTACAACACAAACAACCGATTGGTCACGATGTGAATCATCACAAATATAACAAGGATCACGATCTGTAATATGTCCACAAACAGAACAGTATGTTAAATTCCGCTTTGCATTTACAAGTGATTTAGCAAAATCTAATACGTCGTCTTCTTTCATATCTAACACGAAGAAAGCCAATCGGACTGCCGTTTTCGGACCAATCCCTGGCAACTTCATAAAGCTATCGATAAGCTTCGAAATCGGTTCTGGATAATGCATATATCAATATCCTCCTACTAGAACATTCCACCTGGTAAGTTTAAGCCTTTTGTGAATTGCCCCATTGTAGAGTTTGAAAGTTCCTCAGCTTGCTTAAGTGCATCATTTGTTGCAGCTAACACAAGGTCTTGTAACATTTCGATATCTTCTGGGTCTACAACTTCTTCTTTAATTTTCACTTCAAGAATTTGCTTGTGACCATTTACAATAACGGTAACCATTCCGCCGCCAGCTGTACCTTCAACTGTTTTTTCACCAAGTTCCTCTTGTGCTTTCGCCATTTGCTTTTGCATTTTTTGCATTTGTTTCATCATGTTATTCATATTTCCCATTCCGCCACGCATCATAATAAATTCCTCCTAATTGTTGTTATTCTTTTATTTCAATAAGTTGTTGCCCTACTAATTTTACCGCCTCTTCTACGAGAGGATCTACTTTTTGTTCCGCAGCTTCTTCTGAATTCCCACCTTCACGTTGTAAAAATTCTTCGCGAATTTTCCCCCACTCACTCTTTGGAATTGCAATCATATTCAACCTTTTACTCAACAATTCAAAAAGAATTTGTTCTACGGTATCCATTGCATCACGATTTTCACTTGCCATTTTGCAATGTATCTCATATTGGAAAGCTAACACATAAGAATCTTCAGAAGCTGCAACTGGTTCACTATTCTCTAATAATACAGCAAACGCTACTTTATTATAGGATTTAAGTCTTCCTAGCAACTCACCCCATATACCTTTTAATTGCTCTAAATCTTGGCGTTTCGCTTGCTTTAATACTTCATGTACCCGTCCAACAGGTATTTTCATACTTCCTGTCCGCACAGGTTTTGGCGTTGTACGTGTCTCTCTTACTTCCTGTTGCGCACCAGCTGGCACACCATTCTTCTTCACATGTTCTAGTTCTTTTTCTAGTTGTTGCATTCTATTCATAATTGCTTGCAAACGGTCTGCACCATTCGTCTGCACCATAAATTGCTGGCAAAGTTGCACCATAACAACTTCTAAGAAAATCCGCGGATGATTTGTCCACTTCATCTCCTGTTGCCCCTTACTGAGCGTATGAATAATTTCATAAATCATCTCAGGTTGCATCGCTTCACTTAGCATACGGAACTGGTCATCTACAATTACCCGTTCTAACATATGTTCCAATTGTGGTGAAGTTTGATATAAGAGCATATCACGATAATAGTAAATGAAATCTTCCATAAAACGAACTGGGTCTTTTCCTTTACTCATCATATCATCAATAATACGCAATGCTCTTGATACATCATTCTCGCGTATGCATTCTACAAGGTTACCTAAATATTGTTGAGAAACAGAACCTGTTACCGCTAAGACATCTTCAGTCGTAACTACTTCATCGCTATAAGAAATAGCTTGGTCGATCAGACTGAGTGCATCACGCATACCACCCTCAGCAGCACGCGCAACAATTTGTAATGCTTCATCTTCTACCTTTGTACCTTCATTTGTAACAACCGTCGCTAATCTCTCTACAATATCATGTACTGATATCTTCCGAAATTCAAAACGTTGACAGCGTGAAATGATTGTAGGTGGGATTTTATGAGGCTCTGTAGTCGCTAAAATAAAGATAACATGTTGTGGTGGTTCTTCTAACGTCTTTAAAAGCGCATTAAAAGCTCCCATAGAAAGCATGTGGACCTCATCAATAATGTATACTTTATATCTCACTGCACTTGGGGCATACTTTACTTTATCTCTTATATCTCGAATTTCATCTACACCGTTATTTGAAGCCGCATCAATTTCTAATACATCCGAAATAGACCCTTGTGTAATGCCTAAACACGCAGGGCATTCATTACAAGGTTCAGCTACTGGAGCATGCTCACAGTTAATTGTCTTTGCAAATACTTTTGCAATTGTCGTTTTACCTGTTCCTCTCGGGCCTGAAAATAAATAAGCATGCGAAGCTTTCTCTTGAAGAAGGGCATTTTGCAACGTTTTTGTTACGTGCTTTTGACCGACTACATCTTCAAAATTTTGCGGTCTCCATGTTCGGTATAACGCTTGGTATGACACGAAAATACGGCCTCCCTCAAAGGTTATTATCTTGTATATTATAACCCATTCTGTTTATAGATTCCAAAAGTTATTTTCTATACAAAAAACCCACCTCTTTATATAAGGTGAGTTTTGTATACATATATAACTGCCGTGCACCTTCTGTCGATTACGTACCATAAGCGTTACTTAAGCAGTTAGCTCGGTTCAGGCACTCCTGCGGCACACGAGAAAACCCGCTTATTGCTGCTTCCTTCCGGACCTGACAAGGTTCACGGGGTCCCGTTGCGCAGGACCCAAACGTCAACACCACTTACTTAAGGCAGGCCTTACAGTAACATAACCTCGAGAAGGGATTCGGCCTCGCTAGAGCGGATTGCGAGTACAGGGCACCGCTACCTCCCCGCTTAGCACGGCAAAGTTAAAACCAATATTCGGTTGCCTTAATGAAGGCAATATCAGTATAACTTGTTTCTTCATAAATTGCAAATATGTTAAGCACCTGTATTTTTATCCAATTTTTCCTTCTTCTCTTTCCTTCTTTTACGAAGCTCTCTAAAAAAATTCGTTAACAACATGCCACATTCTTCTTCCATCACACCAGATACTACTTCACATTGGTGATTAAAACGCTCGTCCGTTAAAAGGTTCATTAAAGTGCCTGCACATCCACCCTTTGGATCACTTGCACCATATACGACACGTTTTACACGGGATAACACAATTCCACCTGCGCACATCGGACATGGTTCTAATGTAACGTATAACGTTGCATTTTCTAAACGCCACGTACCTAACTTTTTACAAGCTTCATCTATAGCTAATAACTCTGCATGAGCAATTGATCGTTGCTCTGTCTCTCTTAAATTGTGAGCAACGCTGATTACTTCCCCACCGAGTACAATAACAGCTCCAATCGGAACTTCTTGTATTTCTTCAGCTTTCTTCGCTTCTTCTATTGCAAGCTGCATAAAATAAATATCTTGTTCCATAATACAGTCCTCTCATTACGAATAAAGTATTATAACCCTTTACTACTATATCAATCCATTTTGATTTTTGGACATATAACCCCCTGCTACGCAGAACAAAAAGTAAACTCCACTCATTTTATCCTTTTGTTTTCACTTGACATGGCGTAGGAAAAGGACCTGACCGCCTCTACCTATGATCGGATTCTCTCTCCAGCCCAAAAAGGAAGGTTTTATGTCAGTTTTTCAATTTATATTTATATACATACTATTCAATTACACTTCTCCTTACAGATACGGGATAACTTTCACACATTCAATCCACTCTAAAGAAAAAGGAAGGGTGATTACATATGAAAAATACCGCATTGCTCATTATTGACATGATTAACGACTTCCAATTCTCGCATGGACCAACCCTTGCACAAAAATGTCAAATAATTACAGAGCCTATTTTACACTTAAAACGAACAATGAAAATGAATGGTTATCCTGTTATTTATATTAACGATCATTATCAACTATGGAGAGCTGATATCGATCAACTTATTACTCATTGTACAAATGATTATAGCAAAAATATTATACAAGCAATCGCTCCCGGGGCAGATGATTATGTGTTTATTAAACCACATTATTCAGCATTTTATGAAACTCCCTTAAATTCTTTATTAGGACATTTAAAAGTTGAAAAACTTATCATAACAGGGATTGCAGGAAACATCTGCATCCTTTTTACAGCCAATGACGCTCATATGAGGAACTATACTCTATATGTACCTCAAGATTGCACTGCTTCTAACTCTGATCAAGATAATAAACACGCTTTAAAAATAATGGAAACAACATTAAAGGCAAATATTACACCCTCTTTTCAATTAAAACTTGAATAGCATGCGTCGATTTCCCAACTTTTTATGACAAATTAGTCCGCTTGCTTCCCTCTTGTGCTACAATAATTCTGTTTTGTGCTTTGTATTTACAGGAAATTATGAATTGAAAGGAGGAAACAGCGTGACCGGAGTACCATTTATTACGGTTGAAGGACCTATCGGTGTTGGAAAAACTTCACTAGCGAAGGAAATTTCAGCTCACATGCAACTCCATTTATTAAAAGAGATTGTCGATGAAAATCCTTTCTTAGGGAAATTTTATGAAAACATTGAAGAATGGAGTTTTCAAACAGAAATGTTCTTTCTTTGCAATCGCTATAAACAATTGGAAGACATTAATATAAAATACTTGAATCAGCGTAAACCAGTGGTAGCAGATTATCATATACTTAAAAATTTAATTTTTGCATCTCGCTCATTAAAAGACGCTCAATATGACAAGTACATGCAAATTTATCGTATTCTTACGCAAGATATGCCCGTACCAAATGTCATTGTATATTTAACAGCAAGTCTAGAAACATTACAAAAACGAATTGCAATGCGTGGACGTGAATTTGAGAAAAACATGGATCCAAATTACTTACTACAACTCACTAAAGATTATGAAACGGCAATGGATGCTTTTAAAAAGGACCATCCTGATATTCCAGTATTAAAATTCAATGGAGATAACATGGATTTCGTGAAGAACAGTGACGATCTAAATGTAATTTTATCCACTCTCCAAAATACACTCTTAAAGGGGACGAAATAGCAATGAATTTAAGGGAAAAGTATGATATACCAAATGATGCAGTAATTACAATTGCTGGTACAGTTGGCGTTGGTAAATCAACTATGACAACCACACTTGCCAATGCTTTAGGTTACCGAACATCATTTGAAAAAGTAGATTCAAATCCATATTTAGATAAGTTCTATGCTGATTTCACGCGCTGGAGCTTTCACTTACAAGTTTATTTTTTAGCAGAAAGATTTAAAGAACAAAAAAGAATTTTCGAATACGGCGGTGGCTTTGTACAGGATCGTTCTATCTATGAAGATACTGGCATTTTTGCGAAAATGCATCACGAAAAAGGAACAATGACAGAAACAGATTATGAAACATACAAAGGGTTATTCGATGCAATGGTTATGACACCTTACTTCCCGCACCCAGACTTATTAATCTATCTAGAAGGTTCTTTTGATGATATTGTCAGTCGTATTCAAGAACGTGGTCGCCCTATGGAACAACAAACTCCAATTGAGTATTGGCAAGAAATGCACGGACGTTATGAAAACTGGATTAATAACTTTAATTCATGTCCTGTCCTACGCTTAAATATTAATGAATACGATATTTTAAAAGATGAAGACTCAATTGAACCAATTATTAAGAAAATTGGTCATTTCTTAAAACAAACACGTAAGCTTGTAAAATAAAAAACCCGTGCGAATGCACGGGTTTTCCTATTAACTTACTTTTTCTTTTTCGTTGGAGCAATAATTTCGCTCTCTGGTTTCCCAGCATTAATACGCTGACGAACCGTACTTGTACTAATATCATATGTCTCAGCAATTTCTTTAACGGTCATTTCTTTTCCATTAATGATTGCTGTTAATACTTTACCAGTACGTTTTGGAGCTACTTCTTTTTTTGTAGTTTGTTTCGGTGCTTCTACTTTTCTCAATTCTTTCTTCACATTACAAGTACAACCGCAAAGTTTACGGAATGTATCATCACTTATAATACGTGATACGTTTGCACCACTATTTAAAATTCTATTGTTCTTACAGACTGGACATTGTACATAGTATAAAGTTTTTCCATCTAAAGGAAACGTTTGTATAATAAGATCCATGTTGACTCCTTTCATATCTATGAAGATAATCATCGGAATATGAGTGTTTCATAAGGCGTTTTCCCGCCTTACATCATACTTTCTGATTGGTTTTAAAATAAAAACTCGTTACGTGTTGGTAACGAGTTCTCCAATCTCCACTTATATGCGCTGTTGTCAATTATATCTGGAGGAGGTAGAGGGATTCGAACCCCCGCGCGACTCTCGCCGCCTGTCGGTTTTCAAGACCGATCCCTTCAGCCAGACTTGGGTATACCTCCATATTGACATCAAATATAATATCAAAAGAAAAACAGTTAGTCAAGTACACTATAATAAATTATAGGAAAAGGAAAAAACAATCCCCTTTTCCTACATTTTTTTACTGACAACACTCATACCGATGAAAGTTTCAATTTATTTAATAACTGTTTTTCCTCCCATATAAGGGCGAAGAACTTCTGGAATTATAATTGTACCATCTTCTTGTTGATAGTTTTCTAAAACAGCTGCAACTGTACGTCCAATTGCAAGTCCAGATCCATTTAGTGTATGAACAGGTTCTGGTTTTGCATTCGGCTCACGACGGAAGCGAATATTCGCACGTCTTGCTTGGAATGCTTCGAAGTTACTACAAGAAGAAATCTCACGATACGTGCCATAGCTTGGAATCCATACTTCAATATCGTATTTCTTCGCTGCTGTAAATCCTAAATCTCCTGTACACATGCTCATAACACGATATGGTAGACCTAATAATTGTAACACGCGTTCCGCATCATTTGTTAATTTTTCTAATTCTTCATAAGAATCTTCTGGTTTAACAAATTTCACAAGCTCAACTTTATTAAATTGATGCTGACGGATTAAACCACGTGTATCGCGTCCAGCTGATCCTGCTTCAGAACGGAAACAAGAGCTAAATGCTGCATAACGAATTGGTAATTGCTCTGAACTTAAGATTTCGTCACGGTGCATGTTTGTTACAGGAACCTCAGCTGTAGGAATTAAGAAATAATCTTCACTCTCAATACGGAACGCATCTTCTTCAAACTTTGGAAGTTGTCCCGTTCCTGTCATACTTGCACGGTTTACCATATACGGAGGTAAAACTTCTTCATATCCATGTTCATCAGTATGAAGATCCAGCATAAAGCTAATTAAAGCACGTTCCAATCTTGCACCTGCACCTTTATAGAATACAAAGCGGCTTCCCGTTACTTTAGCAGCACGCTCAAAATCTAAAATTCCTAAATCAGTTGCAAGATCCCAGTGAGGTTTTGGTTCAAAGTTAAATTCTTTTACTTCTCCCCAAGTACGCGCTACCACGTTATCATCTTCTGTTTCGCCAATTGGTGCAGACTCATGTGGGATATTTGGAATAGAAAGCATTAATCTCTCTAAATCTTCTTCAACTATACGAAGTTCGTTATCAAAATCCTTTACCTTTTCCCCTACTTCACGCATCTCTAAAATTAATGCCTCTGCATCTTTCTTTTCGCGCTTTAACACAGAGATTTGTTGAGACACTTCATTACGTTTACTTTTCAATTCCTCTGTTTGAACAAGTAGCTCTCTTCTTCTTGTATCTAATTCTTCAAAACGACCGAAATCAGTTAAATCTTCACCTCTATGCTGTAACTTTGCTTTTACTTCTTCAAAATTCGCACGTAAAAATTTAATATCAAGCATTATATATTCCTCCTTTTATTTTATAAAACACAAAAACTCCCGTCCCTGTAAAAAGGGACGGGAGTTAACCCGCGTTGCCACCCTAGTTGAAAGCAATATTGCTTTCCTCTCAAGTAGAAATAACGACTCTTCACCGGAAATGTTTACTAATCATAAAGATATTCCACATTTCATTCCAGGATGGATTCACAAACTGTTTCTATCGGTTTCCACCAGCCACCGACTCTCTATAAGAAACAACATTTGTTACTACTTCCTATCAACACGTTTATTTTATAAAATTGTTACCATCAATTTACTATAATCTTACACAAGTTGCAAGTTACTTATACAACTTTTTTCATTTTCTCCTCTTTCACCATCTGTACAAAATATGCTGTAACACGATGGTCATCCGTTAACTCCGGATGGAAAGAAGCTGCTAAAAATGGTCCTTGTCTTACTGCTACCATTCGGTCATTGTGCATAGAAAGAATTTCTACGTTATCCCCTACACTTACAACGTATGGCGCACGAATAAATACACCAATAAAGTCTTCCCCTACACCTTTTATCGAAAGGGAAGCTTCGAAGCTATCCTTTTGGCGTCCAAACGCATTACGTTCAACTGTAATATCCATAGCACCGATGTGGGATTCTTCATAACCAATAAGATTGTTTGCAAGTAAAATCATACCTGCACACGTACCGAACATTGGTTTACCAGATTTCGCAAATTCACGAAGTGCCCCCATAAAATCGTACTTATCAATAAGACGGCGCATTGTTGTACTTTCACCGCCTGGCAAAATAAGACCATCAATTTCTTCAAGTTGCTCCACACGCTTTACAATTACAGCATCTGCACCACTTGCTTCAACTGCCTTTACATGTTCGCGAACAGCTCCTTGAAGACCTAATACACCGACTTTAACCATTTGAAAATCTCCTTTAATTACCAACCGCGTTCTTGCATGCGTTGTTCTGGTAATAATGTTGAAATTTCGACACCTTTCATTGCAGTACCTAATCCTTTAGAAAGGCTTGCAATTAGCTCATAATCTTCGTAATGTGTCGTTGCTTCAACAATAGCACGTGCAAATTTTTCTGGGTTTTCTGATTTGAAAATACCAGATCCTACGAACACACCATCTGCACCAAGTTGCATCATTAATGCAGCATCTGCCGGCGTTGCTACACCACCTGCTGCAAAGTTTACAACTGGTAGGCGACCAAGACGTTTGATTTCAAGTAATACTTCATAAGGAGCTCCAGTATTTTTTGCATATGTCATTAATTCGTCTTCACGTAGGCTTACAACTTGATGGATTTCTGCGTTTACTTGACGCATATGACGTACTGCTTCTACAATGTTCCCTGTTCCAGGCTCGCCTTTTGTACGAAGCATAGATGCACCTTCCGCAATACGACGCGCTGCTTCTCCAATATCACGACATCCACATACAAATGGAACAGTGTAATCACGTTTATTTAAATGATATACTTCATCAGCTGGAGTTAATACTTCACTCTCATCAATGTAGTCTACCCCTAATGATTCCAGTACACGTGCTTCCACGAGGTGACCAATACGGCATTTTGCCATAACTGGAATTGATACAGCACCCATAACTTCTTCAACAATTGTTGGATCTGCCATACGTGCAACGCCACCTGCTGCACGAATATCTGCAGGAACGCGCTCTAGTGCCATAACAGCAACTGCGCCCGCTTCCTCTGCAATTCTTGCTTGCTCAGCGTTAACTACGTCCATGATAACGCCGCCTTTTTGCATTTCTGCCATTCCACGTTTTACACGTTCTGTCCCTGTTACATTTGTCATGTACAAAAACCTCCCTAGGTGAATTGCTTTTCCCCATTAACGGCGAAAATTGAGAATACTCTTACATTCTACCACTAACTATTAGAGGCTTGTCCACTACTTTTTCATAAAGTCGGTATGAAAAATAGGAATAAAAAAAGCTCCTACAACGAGGAGCTCTTAAAACCAACCTTTTACTGTATCAACAGCACTGTTCCAAATACCACTAAAGAAAGAACCGATACCACGCATAGAACGTACAAACCAGTTTGCCTTTTCTACTTCTGATTTTGTAATAAGATCTACTTGTAATGATTTACCTGATAGGAATCCAGGATCATTATTATCTTTAGGTGATATAATCATTTGACCAAGTGTTGTACCTTTTTTAATTGGTGCTTCTTTATCTTTGCTTACATCTTTAAATTCTGTTTTATAGACGTCTTTACTTCCTTTTAACATCGGAAGCGCAATTGCTTGTTTAGTCTGAATTGTTACATCTTTATCTTTCGCATTTTCTACTCGTACAGTTTCATGTCCTTTTACCGCAGATCCTTTTGGATATACCTTTTTCACTTCAAAGTTTGTAAAACCGTAATCAAACAATTTCTTTGTTTCGTCAAAACGTGCTGTATGAGAATTTGTTTTAATAACGACAGAAATTAAACGCATACCATTTCTTTCAGCTGTACCTGTAAAACAATCTCCAGCTTCTGGAGTAGATCCTGTTTTCAAACCATCTACACCTTCATATTCCTTAACTAATCCTTTTAGCATCCAATTCCAGTTATCCATTTTAACAGGGTATTTTCCACCTTCTTGGAATACTTTTTTCGGAATTTTAGCTGTTTCTAATACTTTTGGAAAATCTTGAATAAGATGTTGTGCTAAAATTGCACAATCTCTAGCAGACATTTTATTTTCCTCGTCTGGAGTTGTACCTTCAGGTTGTTGTCCTTTTAAATCATGATTTGTTAAGCCAGTAGAGTTTACGAATTTATAATTCTTCAATCCAAGCTCTTTTGCTTTATCATTCATCATTTTTACGAAATCTGCTTCTTTACCTGCAATTGCTTCAGCTAAAGCAATTGTTGCTCCGTTTGCAGAATAAATTGCCATCGCTTCATATAGCTCTTTTACCGTGTAAGAGCCACCATTTTCTAATGGAACGTTTGATAATGAGCGATCTTGTGAAATCATATGTGCGTATTCAGAAACTTTTACCTTTTGGTCCCACTTAAGTTTTCCTTTAGCCACCGCTTCATTAACTAAGTATTCACTCATCATTTTTGTCATACTAGCAATCGCTAATAATTCATCTGCATTTTTTTGATATAAAATTTTTCCAGAATCTGCTTCTACTAAAATTGCTGCTCCTGCTTCAACATTTAAAGCAGCACCTGTTTCTGCCGATGCACTACCATATGTAACAAACATGCTACAAAATAGTGTAAGCACTGTTACCATTGCAATAAATCGCTTGCAAAACATACCTTTCACTTTTGTTACCCCCAATATCTTTGTACTCACATAACCGTTATTCTAACATAATCAAAAAAAAATAGACAGAGATATCAAATCTCCATCTATTTACATATAAGACATTATAAAGAGTAATTTGGTGCCTCTTTTGTAATTTGTACGTGATGTGGGTGACTTTCACGTAAACCAGCACCTGACATACGAATAAATTGTGCATTCTCACGTAAGAATTCTAAGTCATTTGCTCCGCAATACCCCATACCTGCACGTAAACCACCAACTAATTGGTGAACTGTATCAGCTAAAGGTCCTTTATATGGCACACGGCCTTCGATACCTTCTGGAACAAGTTTTTTATTACCTTCTTGGAAGTAACGATCTTTACTTCCTTTTTCCATTGCTCCAACAGAACCCATACCACGATACACTTTAAATTGGCGACCTTGGTAAATTTCAGTTTCTCCTGGACTTTCAGCTACACCAGCAAACATACTACCAAGCATTACAACGTGTGCTCCTGCTGCTAAAGCTTTTACCATATCACCAGAGTATTTAATACCACCATCAGCAATGACTGGAATACCGTGCTTACGAGCTTCTGTCGCACAATCATATACAGCTGTTAATTGTGGTACACCAACACCAGCTACAACGCGTGTTGTACAAATAGAACCTGGTCCAATACCAACTTTGATAACATTTGCACCTGCTTCAATTAATGCGCGTGTCGCTTCAGCTGTGGCAACGTTACCTGCAATAATATTTAGTGTTGGGTACTTCGCACGAACTTCTTTCACCTTCTCCATAACACCTTGAGAATGTCCATGAGCTGTATCAAGTACAATTACGTCTACGTTTGCTTTTACTAATGCATCAATACGAAGAATAGCGTCTGCAGTTACACCAACTGCTGCTCCAACTAACAAACGACCTTGCTTGTCTTTTGCTGAGTTTGGAAACTCAATTACTTTTTCAATATCTTTAATTGTGATAAGCCCTTGTAATACACCGTTATTATCAACAAGAGGGAGCTTTTCAATTTTATATTTCTGTAGGATCTTTTCAGCTTCTTCTAGCGTAGTGCCAACTGGAGCTGTAATCAACTTTTCTTTTGTCATTACATCGGAAATTTTAATAGAGTAGTCTTGAATAAAACGCATATCACGGTTTGTAATAATACCAACTAATTTTTGCTCTTCTAAGTTATTTACAATTGGTACACCTGAGATACGATATTTTCCCATAAGATGCTCTGCATCATATACTTGATGATCTGGAGTTAAAAAGAAAGGATCTGAAATAACGCCGCTTTCAGAGCGTTTTACTTTATCAACCTGCTCAGCTTGTTGCTCGATAGACATATTCTTATGAATAACTCCTAAACCACCTTGACGTGCCATTGCAATAGCCATATCAGCTTCTGTTACTGTATCCATTCCTGCGCTAATTAAAGGAATGTTTAACTGCAAGCTTTCAGATAGAACTGTCTTAACACTTACTTCTCTTGGCAATACATCTGACTTCGCTGGTACAAGTAATACATCATCGAATGTCAAACCTTCTTTAACAAATTTAGATTCCCACATAATTGTTCCCCCCATGATACCAGAAATTATTATTAGTA
>Ga0209025_1003722_pt1 | contig 14004 bp, 10 predicted proteins | sample AraplaMF_Col_mLB_FD_184256 | JGI IMG/M metagenome (GOLD analysis project Ga0209025, IMG submission 184256) | Arabidopsis root microbial communities from the University of North Carolina, USA - plate scrape MF_Col_mLB (SPAdes) (version 2) | ecosystem: Host-associated > Plants > Roots > Endosphere... | reverse complement strand
CAAAGTTACGATCATCGTCGCGCTTGCCGGCAACCTGATTGCGCTTCTGCTCGGCGTTCCTGCTGCATATGCGCTGAGCCGCTATCAGTTCAAGGGCAAGGGGCTGCTCAATGCAATCTTTATCTCGCCGATTTTGATTCCTGGGGTTGTGCTCGGCTTCACGATGCTCAAGTATTTAGTCGTGAAATTCGAACTGCCCGTATATACAAGCTTGCTGATCGGACACATTGTGCTGATGCTGCCATTTATCATTCGCGTCATTGCATCAAGCTTGGCGAACTTCGACTATTCCGTTGAAGAAGCATCCATGAGCTTGGGTGCGAGCCGGCTGCAGACATTCTTCACGGTCGTGCTGCCTAACATTCGTTCTGGTCTTATCGCTGGTGTACTGCTCGCGTTCCTGGAATCGTTCAACAACGTAGATATTTCCGTGTTCATGACGGGACCTGGGGTCAGCACATTGCCGATTCAAATGCTGACCTATGTCGAGAATTACTTCGACCCGACGATTGCAGCAATTTCGGTGCTGCTGATGGTCATTACAGCATTGCTTATGTTCTCAATTGAACGCTTAATGGGACTCTCCTACTTCACGAAAAATAACTAGCATACATCGGAGGCCAACGATCATGGAATTGCTATCCCTTCAAAATATATCTGTTGCATACGAGAAAAATCTAATCTTGAAAGACTTCAACCTAAGCCTGAACGAAGGCGAGCTGATCTCTCTGCTCGGCCCATCAGGCTGCGGCAAGACGACAACACTGCGCCTGATTGCTGGCTTCCTGGAAGCGAAGGATGGCAAGTTCCTGTTCCAAGGAAAGGATTATACTCGGGTGCCGGTGAACAAGCGCAACTTCGGCTTCGTATTCCAGAGCTATGCACTGTTCCCGCACATGAGCGTGTTCGATAATGTCGCGTACGGCTTAAAACTGCGCAAGGTGGACAAGTCGTCCATCGCGAAACGTGTACATGAGATGCTGGAGGTTGTAGACCTGAAAGGCTTCGAAAAGCGATTCCCCGGAGAATTGTCAGGTGGACAGCGCCAACGCGTCGCAATCGCCCGCGCGCTCGTCATTCAGCCGGATCTGCTTCTGTTCGACGAACCGCTTAGTAACCTGGACGCGAACCTGCGCGTCAATATGCGTGTAGAAATTCGTCGCATTCAGAAGCAACTTGGGATTACAAGCGTGTATGTATCTCACGACCAAGAGGAGTGCTTCTCCATTTCAGATAAAGTTGCCATCATGAACAAAGGCATCATTGAGCAATTGGATGCGCCAGCGAACATTTATAAATACCCGGCTACGGAATTCGTTGCGCGGTTTATCGGCTTCAATAACTTTATCGACATTGGTGAAATGCATGATGACGGGGGAGCCCTTACGATACATGGCGCAGAAGGAGCGAAAATGCAGGTCATCCATCGTTCAGGACATCCATTGTCCAGCTCGATGAAGGGCGCAATTCGTCCGGACGATCTCCTAGTAGTTACTGACAGCGAATGTACGGCTGGGATTGGCGGCTTAACGGCTGAGGATGTGGAAGCAGGGTGGAACCAGATTGACGGTCAAGTGAAAATCAGCACCTTCCTTGGTCGCAGCTATCAATACATCGTCGAAACGCCGCTTGGCGAATTCACAGTAAATCGTGAGATGGAGACACCGTTCGAACGCGGTACAGCCGTGAAGCTCGTACTACCGAAAGAAAAGGTCGTGCTAGTGAGAACATCGAACTAATATTAGCTGTTCAAAAAAGACGATTTTCAGCTCCGACAAGGTTGTAAGAACCAGAAGCATATGCATCCGTAGCGAGTTTTGCGTTGTAAACCTTAATAGGAACAGCGCGAACTACCTCTATACCAACGAAGGACAGCGAGGAGTGGAGACATGAAAATAGATTTGTTGGTAACGAACGTCAGTGTGTACAACGTGTATTTGAAACGATTCATACAAGGGAATGCCGCCATTCAGGATGGGCGATTCCTCTACATTGGTGCTCGCGGAATTGATACATTCGAGGCAGCCCAGATCGTGGACGGAATGGGTAAGTATATGATTCCAGGCCTCGTCGATATTCATCTTCATATTGAGAGCACGATGGTTACGCCGCAGACGTTCTCGCACGGCCTAATTCAAAATGGAGTTACGACGATCGTATCCGAGCCGCATGAGATGGCGAACGTGTTCGGCGTCGAAGGCGTGAAGGAAATGATCAATGCAAGCAAGGGCTGCACAGCGGACATCTTGTATGCAATTCCGAGCTCGGTGCCTGCAACGCCGCTGGAGACTACTGGAGGGGAAATCGACATTGCGGATATTGATGAACTGCTGAAGGATGAGCGGGTTGTATGCTTGGGCGAGATCATGAATTCGGTGGATGTTCTACGAGACCCAGACTGTAAGACGAACCGTATCCTGCACCATATCCGCAGCAATTATCCGAATCTCATTATCGAGGGGCATACGCCGAAGAAGCTGGTTGATCTGGAACTGTCACGCTTTATGTTCGCAGGAGTAGACTCCGATCATACCGAGCAGGCCGTGGACAGCATGCGCGATCGGATGGCGAACGGAATGTTCCTTGAGATTCAGGAGAAGTCGATGACACCGGACATCATGGATGTACTCATTCATGAGGACGTAGCAGAGCTGTTCTGCTTCGTAACGGATGACGTCATGGCGGATACCTTTGTTCAGGACGGCCATTTGAATCACTTAGTCAAAAAGGCGATCGCAATGGGCATGAAGCCAGAACGTGCGATTTATGCGGCTACGTATACGCCAGCCAGACGGATGCGCTTGTATGATCGCGGAGCAATTGCACCGAATAAAGTGGCGGACTTCGTGCTGCTCAGCGACGTTACGCAATTCCGCATTGCATCGGTATACAAGCATGGACGCTTGGCTTATGAGGCAGGTACAGCCTATGAGCAAGAGCGCGGTGAACGACAATTCCCGTCTCATTTCTATGAGAGTGTGAAGCTGCAGAAGCTAACGGCAGAAGATTTCCAGGTAGCTGCAGAGGCTGCTGATGGCGAGTATCTCTGCCGCGTCATGCAGGTGTTGAACGGAACGACAAACACGAAGGAACTGCATGAATCGGTACGTGTGGCTGATGGGGAATTGAAGTGGCAGGAGAGTCCATATGGGTTAATTGCTACCTTCGAACGTTATGGCAAGAACGGCAACCGTGCTTACGGACTCATTACGGGGAACACGATTAAGCGCGGAGCAATTGCGACGACGTATTCCCATGATAATCACAACCTCCTTGTCGTAGGTCATTCACAGGCAGATATGGCGCTTGCGGCCAATACAGTCATTGGGGATCAAGGCGGCTTCTGCGTCGTTGATGACGGCAAGGTGATTGCACATATTCCGCTGCCTGTCGGCGGCATTTTGTCAGAGGAGCCGTTCGAGGAGTTCGGACAGGCCGTGAAGCAGCTGCGCGAAGCGATGGAATCACTTGGCTACGAGCATTATAACCCGATTATGTCGCTGTGTACGCATTCCTTGCCAGTAAGTCCGGCGCTGAAGCTAACGGATCTGGGATTGATCGATGTTCATGCTGGACAGGTCGTTCCTCTGCTAGTAGAAAAAGCTTGAATCGTTACGGCTGCTAACCGTTGAGGTATATTCCAGCATGTGCAACTCATTTCTAGCGCCAACCTTGGTGGGTTACTTCTTTTTTCTATCGATGTAAGTCAGCAGCGCGACGATAAACGTGGCGAACATGATCACAGTAACAATATCTTTTTCTGGTTGTTTTACAGGAACTGAGATGATAGGCGAAGAGCCGTAGGGATGCAACAATCCTTACGGCTCCTTCCATTTTAGAATAACAAATATGGCCAGTTTATTTTACGAGATCAACATTTGCCTTAGGATTATTCGGTGGTCCTATTCCGCACCAGTGTAGAATCCCCCGAAACCAATTGTGGCTGGAACACGATCTTTTGCTTCGGCATGTCCGGATTGTCCGCTTGACGAAGCAGCAATTGAATCGTTTCCTTGGCCATCTCGGGAATTGGCTGTGCGATCGTCGTGAGACGCGGCACAACGATTTGAGACAGGATCGTATCGTCGAACCCGATGATGGACAAGTCGTTAGGAACCTGCAGACCGATCTGGTGTGCAGACTGCATAGCTCCGACGGCTAGCAAATCGTTGCAAGTGAATATCGCAGTCGGACGGGAGGGCTGCCGCAGTATTTGATTTGCGCCGGAACACCCTTCTGCGACTGACGAGTGAACGACTGTGATCCAATGTTCGTTCGGCTCGATTCCTGCATCCTTTATCGCTTGCTTGGCGCCGCGAACCCGATGCTCACCGCTTGGGCTGTCCTCTGTAATGATGCCGATATCGGCATGTCCAAGCTGGAGCAGATGACGAATCGCTTCGTAGCCGCCTTTATAGTCATCCACGGTCACGGTGTGCATGGTCAGGGATGTGATGTCTTTGGAGAATAGCACGATGGGGAGACTGTCGGTAATATAATCTTCTAACTGCGACCATTTCGTAAATTGGCAGGCAATGATAAGTCCGTCAATTTGCTTGCGTTGCAGCAGGGAAATGTAATTTAGCCCTTTATCATCCTTATTGTCCGTGCTGCACATGACAATACTGTACCCAGCGGCTTGAGCTTGATCCTCCAGATTGCGGGCAACCTCGGCGAAGAAGGGGTTGGCCAGATCGGAGATAAGCAGGCCGAAGGTGGACGTTTTCTTCCCGGTTAACGCGGAAGCAACTACACTTGGCTGGTATTGCAGCTCTTTCATAATATGAAGGACGCGCTCACGCGTTTTGACACTGATATTGCCTGTTTGATTGACGACCTTCGATACGGTGGCAATAGATACGCCAGCCGCCTTGGCTACGTCATAAATAGTTGATTTCATAGGTAACTCCTCATCGTTCTTCGCACTTCTTGTGTACGTCTTCTCTTTATTTCTCATTATACAACAAAAGGAGAATGGACTACGCCATTCTCCTGTAAGAGACTGCTCGAAATAAGCGGCATCACTTTTTTTCAAATAGCCACTCGTGTTCGGGATCATTGTGGAACTTCCATGTACGCACAGGGCCCGCCATCACGTTCAAATAATAGGAATCGTATCCTGGAGGCGATGATACCGGATGGTATCCCTCTGGAACTAGGACGACATGGCGGTTCGGTACGGCTATCGTCTCATCCAGCGAACGGTCGTCATTATATACGCGCTGCATAATGAACCCTTGCTCAGGATTGACTTCATGATAATAGGTTTCTTCCAAATAAGATTCATGCGGCAAATTTTCCTGATCGTGCTTATGCGGCGGATAGCTGGACCAATGGCCGCCAGGCGTGAACACCTCTACGACGAGCAGGCTGTCCGCCTCTTTTTGTTCTGGCAAAATATTATGGATATGCCGTTCAATGCTGCCGGAGCCGCGTGTTTCTACACCGACATCTTCAGGAGCAATGACGCGAGCCGGATATGTCCCCTTGCCAGGGGCTGCACAGACAGCCAGTTCTAAGGCCGTTTCGGCCTGAACGGTATATCGATCATGGTTCGGCACGTAAACCGAATACGGAGGAATGCGCTCAAATACACTCATGCGCTGTCCAAGTACACCGAATGATTTTGTCGAAGTGCTGACCTCAGCCTTCCCACTTAGCAGGACAAGACATACTTCCTGCTCATTTGTGTCGTTCTGCAGTGTTTCGCCCGGCTGCAGCGAATACAGCTCGAATCCTACATACTTCCAGCCTGCGCTTTGCGGCGTAACGGAAATGACCTTGCCTTGCTCATCTCTTGGTTGTGGCGATACGAGTAATTTAGACATAAAGGCGGCCTCCTTGCTTAACGTAGAGATAGTTTTATCAATACAAATCTATATTTTAATGGGCTATCTTAACAGGCAGTCCGGTACGCAGCGACTCTTTGGCCGCTAGTGCGATGCGTTCCGCCTGCAATCCGTCGTTGGCATCGCATACGACCGGGCCATCATGCAAGATGGCATGGACGAAGTCTTGAACCTCCTGAATATAGGCCTGCGTATAGCGTTCGATGAAGAAATGCAGCGGCTTATCCATATGAACTCCACTAGCCGTCGCAACAACCGCTGTAGAAGGGCGGTCGTTCTGTGTTGAGACACAGCCGTCAGAGCCGAATGCCTCCAGACGCTGATCATACCCGTACACGGCCTTGCGGCTATTCTCGATAATGCCGAGCGCACCGTTGGCAAAGCGCAGACTAATAATGGCTGTATCGATATCATTCAATTCCCCAATTTTCGGATCGACAAGATTCGCTCCTTGCGCATACACCTCAACGACCTCGCTTTGCATGACATAGCGAGCCATGTCAAAGTCATGAATGGTCATATCAATAAACAATCCACCGGACTTGGCGATATACTCTGCTGATGGCGGCTCTGGATCGCGCGACGTAATGCGCAGCAGGTGCGGGGCTCCAATCCCTCCGGATTGTACGACGTCGCGCGCTTTTTTGTAATTATGGTCAAAGCGGCGGTTAAAGCCGACCTGCATTTTCACGCCGGACTTCGTAACCGCAGCTAATGCTTGCTCAGTCGTTTCGATCGAGAAGCTGACAGGCTTCTCACAGAAAATATGCTTGCCGGCTTCGGCAGCCTCGCGAATGATGCCCGCATGCGTGTTAGTCGGTGAGCAGATAAATACCGCTTGAATATCCGGGTTATGAAGAATGTCTTGATAATCGTTCGTGACAGAGGGGATTCCATGCGCGGAAGCCCATTCGTTCAACCCTTCCGTATATACGTCTGATATTGCGCGAACGCGGATATTGCTCATTTGTTGAATATGGCTGGCATGCAGCTTTCCAATTCGTCCGGCACCGATGATTCCTACTTGCAGCATAATGATCCCTGCTTTCTCTGAGTATTGATCGAAAAATTGTTCTGTATATGGAACAGTAAAACGACTTACTAGGCAAAGTAGGGAAAGCGCTTAACTCATATTTTAACTATAGGCCATGTTCCAGAGGTTGGCAAGGTGGGAAATCAATAATTGAGTGGAATTTCGCTGTATAGTAGGGAAAATGGCAAGTTATTTTAAATAGGAAAAGAAGATGTGCAAGTGAAAAAAAGAACTTATTGAATCGTTAAAAAAGCGTTTACATTACCAAATTGGTATGCATATAATTAGCTACAAGGTAAGCGCTTAACTCAACTCACAACAGAAAGAGACTGCATCATAGTGGCCTCAGTCCTGCAGAAAGAGGGCATGAGGCAGAGAACATGGAGGTGCTGACTGGATATGAGTACACTATCATTCCCTAAGGATCGGCCATTCGACTTGATTGCCATCGGAAGACTGTGCATCGATCTAAATGCGAACGAAATTAATCGGCCAATGGAGGAGGCGAGAACGTTCACGAAGTACGTGGGCGGATCTCCAGCCAACATTGCAATTGGGGCGGCACGCCTCGGCATGAAAAGCGGATTCATCGGCAAGCTGTCCGATGATCAGATGGGCCGTTACATACGACAATATTTGAACGATCAATCGATAGATACGTCGCAGCTTGCTGTTGATGATACGGGAGCGATGACAGGATTAGCTTTTACTGAAATTAAAAGTCCTACGGATTGCAGCATTCTGATGTACCGTGATCATGTAGCGGATCTCCTCCTTAAGCCGGAAGAGGTATCTGAGGAATATATCAAGCGGACGAAGGCGCTGCTCATATCAGGAACAGCGCTCGCTGCGAGCCCGTCACGCGAAGCGGTATTCATTGCCTTGGAATATGCGCGCAAGCATGGGGTATTCGTATTCTTCGATCTAGACTATCGCCCGTACACCTGGAAAAACGTTGCGGAAACCTCGATTTATTATCAGCTTGCGGCGGAAAAGTGCGACTTTATCATTGGAACGCGCGAAGAGTTCGACATGATGGAGAAGTTCTCCGGTCAGCAAGCGGACGATCGACTGACCGCAGCGAAATGGTTCGGGCATCACGCGCAGGTTGTACTCATTAAGCATGGCTCGGAAGGCTCGATTGCCTACACGAAAGACGGAGAAGCGCATAGAGGAGGCATTTTCAAGACGAAGGTGCTCAAGACGTTCGGAGCGGGCGATTCCTATGCGTCTGCCATGATTTATGCGTTGATGCAGGGCTGGGAATTGCCGCGTGCGATGGAATACGGCAGCGCTTCGGCTGCCATCGTTATCTCGCGTCATAGCTGCTCAGACGCGATGCCAACGACCGCGGAACTGGATGAATTCATCAGAAGCGCGGAGCGTGGGGAATAGAGCTTATACCACCGATCAGATCGGCCAATGGAATGAAAACTGCATTCGATTGAATGCAGCCATTACGACCCGATGGAGAAGTTTGTGGCGGATGAGATATTGAGCAAGTTATAAGTCATATCAACATGGAGGGACGGTTCATGCTCGTTACACTGACGGAAATGATGCAGGGCTTGCCGGAGCGCAATGCGGCTGTGCCGGCATTTAACGTATTTGGTTATGAGGATGCGTCGGCAGTCATTGCCGCAGCCGAGGAAGTTGGAGCACCGGTCATTTTGGCGTCGAATAAGGTGGCGCTTCGCTATATGCCTCTTCAAGTATCAGGAGCGCTGTACAGAAGCTTGGCTGAGCGCGCGAAGGTGCCGGTATGCATCCATTTGGATCACGGCGATGGATTCGAGTCGGCAGCTGAAGCGATTATGAGTGGATACACATCCATTATGTATGACGGCTCGCAGCTGCCGCTAGCAGACAATATCCGCAACACGCGGGAAATTGTAAAGCTGGCGCATGCCTGCGGCATTCCTGTCGAAGCGGAAATTGGTGCTGTCGGATATACGGATCCGTCCATGAATGTGGAGGCTAGACTGACAGCACCAGGTGAAGCAAAAGTGTTTGCCGAAGAGACTGATGTTGATGCGCTGGCAGTGGCGATCGGTACATTACATCGGATGGAAGAGCAGTCCGCGCCGATCGATTACGAACGGCTCGCGGAGATTGAGCGCGTCGTATCGGTGCCGCTCGTGCTGCATGGATCGACCGGAGTGAAGGACGATGATTTGCGCAGGCTTGCGGCTACACGCATCAGCAAGGTGAATATCGGCACGGCGCTCCGCATGGCGTTCGGCAAGACACTGCGCAGCGAAATACTGGATAAGCCAAATGAGTTCGACCGCGTTGCCTTATTCGCCCGTCCGATGGAGGCTGTGAAAGAAGCGGCCAAGCAGAAGATGCTGCTGCTGAATGCCCACCAAGCTTTGAACGTATAACTTTGAACGTATAAAAGGAACGGTTTGCTAGGTTCACATCCGGATTTCAGATGTTCTTACTATCATATGAAATGACGAGAGGAGAATGGAACATGACAGAAGCAATCACCATTCGCAACTATGTCGGGGGACAATGGAAGGAATCAACATCAGGCAGAACGGAACCGGTATACAATCCGGCTACGGGCGACATTATCGGGCATGTCCCGTTGTCCAGCATGGAAGAATTGAATGAAGCGGTAACTGTGGCTGCGGAAGCGTTCCGCACATGGTCGCATACTGCTGTTCCGCGTCGGGCGCGCATCATGTTCAAGTATCAGCAGCTTCTCGTTGAGCATTGGGATGAGCTGGCCAAGCTGATTACGCTTGAGAACGGCAAAAATTTCAAAGAAGCATACGGTGAAGTGCAGCGAGGCATCGAATGCGTGGAATTCGCAGCCGGTGCGCCAACGCTCATGATGGGCAAGCAGCTGCCGGACATTGCTACCAACATTGAATCCGGCATGTACCGTTATCCAATCGGTGTCGTTGGCGGCATTACCCCGTTCAACTTCCCAATGATGGTGCCGTGCTGGATGTTCCCGCTGGCGATCGCCTGCGGCAACACATTCGTATTGAAGCCTTCCGAGCGTACTCCTCTTCTGGCTTGTCGCTTGGCGGAGCTCATGGAAGAAGCGGGCTTGCCGAAGGGTGTTCTGAATATTGTCCATGGGGCGCATGATGTCGTGAACGGATTGCTTGATCATAAGCAGGTGAAGGCGATCTCCTTCGTTGGCTCCCAGCCAGTCGGCGAGTATGTGTACAAGCGCGGCACTGCCAACTTGAAGCGCGTGCAAGCCTTGACCGGAGCCAAGAACCACTCGATCGTAATGGAAGACGCGAATCTGGAGAACGCTACGACGCAAATTATCAATGCAGCATTCGGTTCCGCCGGAGAACGCTGCATGGCCTGCTCGGTCGTGCTTGTGCATGAATCGATTGCAGACGATCTCGTTGCACAGCTTGTGAAGGCTTCCGACGAGCTTATCATCGGCAATGGCGAACGCGATGACGTGTTCCTTGGGCCGGTCATTCGCGAAGGTCATAAGGAGAGAGCGATCGGTTACATTGATGCGGGCGTGCAGGAGGGGGCCAAGCTTGTGCGCGACGGCCGTCAGGACGCAGAAACCAATGGCGAGGGCTTCTTCATGGGGCCGACGATCTTCGATGAAGTGACACAGCAAATGAAAATTTGGCAGGATGAGATTTTTGCGCCGGTATTGTCAATCGTGCGTGTGAAGGATATTGATGAGGCAATCGCTTGGGCGAATGAATCGCGCTTCGCGAACGGTGCCTGCATCTTCACGTCGAGCGGCGCTTATATGAGACAATTCCGTGAGCATATCGATGCAGGGATGCTCGGCGTAAACGTTGGTGTTCCAGCGCCGATGGCCTTCTTCCCGTTCTCTGGCTACAAGGATTCCTTCTATGGAGATTTGCATGCGAACGGCACGGATGGAGTAGAGTTCTATACCCGCAAAAAGATGGTCACTACGCGCTGGTAAGGGATGGTGTTCGGGATGGAAACGATCCGTTTAACAATGGCGCAGGCACTCGTCAAGTTCCTGGATCAGCAATATGTAGAGTTTGACGGTGTGGAGCAGCGCTTCATTAAAGGCGTATTTACGATATTTGGTCATGGCAATGTGCTTGGATTGGGCCAAGCGCTCGAAGAGGACTGCGGCGGCTTGGAAGTGTACCAAGGTCGCAATGAGCAGGGGATGACTCAGGCTGCCGTCGCATTTGCCAAGCAGATGCGGCGCAGGCAAATATGCGCCTGTACTTCCTCGGTCGGACCAGGCGCAGCCAATATGATAACCGCTGCGGCAACGGCGACGGCGAATCAAATTCCGGTGCTGCTGCTTCCGGGGGACACGTTCGCCTCTCGCCAGCCCGATCCGGTGCTGCAGCAAATTGAGCAGCCAAATGATCTTACCATATCGACGAATGATGCTTTTCGTCCGGTAAGCAAGTATTGGGATCGAATCATGCGTCCGGAGCAGCTAATGACGGCACTGATTCAGGCAATGCGGGTGCTGACTAATCCGGCAGACACCGGTGCCGTTACACTGGCATTGCCGCAGGACGTACAGGGGGAAGCGTATGATTATCCCGTCTCCTTCTTTGAGAAGCGGGTGCATCGAATCGATCGGCGGCCTGCGTCAGTGGCGCAGCTTGAGGATGCGGTTCGCCTCATCGCTCGCAAGCGCAAGCCGCTACTTATCTGCGGCGGCGGCGTTCGCTATTCCGAAGCGGGAGAGGCACTGGCTGCATTCGCGGAAGCCTTCCATATTCCGTTGGCTGAGACGCAGGCGGGCAAGAGCGCGATCACAAGCTCTCATCCACTTAATTTGGGCGGCATCGGAGTGACAGGCAATTCGGCTGCGAATGCGATTGCTAAGGATGCGGATCTCATTATTGGGGTTGGCACGCGCTTTACTGATTTTACGACAGGTTCTAAGGAACTGTTCGGCAATCCTGATATAGATGTCGTGACGGTGAACGTGTCCGAATTCCAAGCGATTAAGCTGGATGCAACTCCGATAGTGGCTGACGCAAAAGTGGGATTGGAGGAGCTTCATCAGCGGCTTCAATCCCTAGAGTACCGTTCAGCATATACAGGGGAGATTCTAGAAGTGCGCGACGCTTGGGATAAAGAATGGCAGCGGTTGGCCGGGATTCAGTATGTAGAAGGCGTAGGCGCATTTACCCCAGAAATTGAGGGGCATTTGGATGAGGCACTGCCAGAATACGCGGCGGCGCTTGGCAGCAGTTTGACGCAGACACAGGTTGTGGCTGCCTTGAACCAACTGCTCGGCGATAATGCGATTGTTGTGGGCGCGGCCGGCAGCCTTCCAGGGGATTTGCAGCGGATGTGGCGGGCTGAGACACCGCATTCGTACCATATGGAATACGGCTACTCATGTATGGGATATGAAATTGCAGGCGCGCTTGGCGTGAAGATGGCGGAGCCGGAGCGAGAGGTATACGCTTTTACCGGAGACGGCAGTTACTTAATGCTTCACTCTGAGCTGCTGACGAGCATTCAAGAGGGACGGAAAATTAACGTCCTGCTATTCGACAATAATGGTTTCGGCTGCATTAACAATCTGCAGATGGGCAACGGTATGGGCAGCTTCGGCACGGAGTTCCGTTCGCGCAACCCGCATACGGGCAAGCTGGACGGGCCTCTTGTCGGCATCGATTTTGCGCTTAGTGCCTCGGGGTACGGAGCGGTTACGTATTCGGTACGCACCATGAAGGAGCTCGAACAGGCCGTGATGGCAGCTAAGCGTCAGAAGGAATCGACGTTGATCGATATTAAGGTGCTCCCGAAGACGATGACCCATGGCTATGATGCATGGTGGAATGTCGGCGTAGCGGAGGTGTCGGGCAAGAAGGCGATTGCACAGGCCTATGATGAGCGGCGCCAATTCCTGAGCCAGGCACGACCTTATTAACCAATCCACATGTGTATTTGAGGGCAAATTCGACGGTAATAACCTTTATTAACATGTCACAGAGCAGGAAACAGCAGTAATGGAGCAGGCGGTGGATAGTCGGGTACGGCCGCCTGACTCCATGAATCTTGATGATGACTTCCGGGGAGGAATGGGCATGTTTGCAACAGATAGTGTGAAGATTGGGATTGCTCCTATTGGCTGGACGAACGATGATATGCCTGAATTAGGCGGAGAAAATACGTTTGAGCAGTGTGTGAGCGAGATGGCGCTTGCTGGTTTTACGGGGACGGAAATCGGCAATAAGTATCCACGTGATGTAGAGGTGCTTCAGAAGGCATTACATTTGCGGAAATTGGAGGTGGCGAGTGCCTGGTTCAGTGCTTACCTGACTGTAAAGCCGCTTGAAGAGACGGTAGAGGCATTTATTCAGCATCGCGACTTTTTACATGCGATGGGCTCGGAGGTCATCGTTGTATCTGAGCAGGGACACAGCATTCAGGGAGAAATGGATACTCCGCTTTTCGATAACAAGCCGATATTCAACGACGGGGATTGGAAGCGCTTAACTGAGGGGCTTCATCGATTGGGAGAGCTTGCTCGGGCCAAGGATATGCATCTTGTGTACCATCATCATATGGGAACTGGGGTTCAGACAACGGTGGAAATCGAGCGCCTGATGGCAAGCACAAATCCGGACTTGGTGTCCTTGCTGTACGATACGGGTCATCTTGTATTTTCCGGTGAGGATCCCCTATACATATTGAATCGTTATATGGATCGCATCAAGCATGTTCACTTGAAGGATGTGCGTATCGATGTGGCGCGTCGCGTACTTGAAGAAAAGCTCAGCTTCCTGCAAGCGGTAAAGGAAGGGGTATTCACGGTTCCCGGAGATGGATGCATTCACTTCGAACCGGTGTTTCAATCGCTTGCGACGGCTGGATACCGCGGTTGGATGCTCGTGGAAGCGGAGCAGGATCCTGCTCGGGCGAATCCTCTCGAATACGCAATGAAGGCTAGACAATATATTTTGCAGCAAGCGGGCGTATAAACGGAGGGACGAATAGATGAAACAGGACAATCAGATATCGGTAGGTCTTGTAGGCTTAGGAAGACTCGGGCGGCAGCACGCGGATAATTTGGCGCATCGCATTCCGAATTGCAAATTGATGGCCGTATGCAGTGTGATACCGGAAGAGGTGGAGAAAGCTCAACAAGAGCTGAAAGTCCCTTAC